>Ga0307990_1000404_pt1 | contig 39501 bp, 33 predicted proteins | sample EllFjometagen129_FD_203168 | JGI IMG/M metagenome (GOLD analysis project Ga0307990, IMG submission 203168) | Marine microbial communities from Ellis Fjord, Antarctic Ocean - #129 | ecosystem: Environmental > Aquatic > Marine > Unclassified | place: Southern Ocean | collected 2014-10-08
TCCATGAAATCCACTATTGGCACATCAATTGCGTTGGAAGTAACTGAACGAATTGGCGGAATTAAGTTCCATGATGTTAGCGCAAAGCAAAGGATGTAGCCCGATGACTCTTCTGATGGTGGATGACAACAAGGCTTTGGCCGAGTTCACCAGGCAGAATATCCTTGCCCAACGCCCGGAATGGAATTGCATCACCGCCAATACGGTCACGGAAGCCACGAATGTCGTCAAACACAATTCGCCTGCCATTGCCCTCATTGATCTGCATCTTTCTACCGACTCGGGATTAGACCTCCTGAGGCGCCTGCACAAGATCGCCCCTCCATTAAAAGGCATAGTGGTTTCCGCGACCGTATCAGATCAGCTCAGAGAAGAAGTGAAAGAGTGCGGTGGATACGGGGTTTTGGAAAAACCCTTCGATGTTGGTGAATTATTGTTTTTGATTCATCAGGCCCTTGCCGATAACAGCAAGATTGGCCCAACAATAAAAGCACTTGAAAAGAAAAATACTTTCAGCAAAGAAAACTAAAACACCGTGCCGTATCGAAGACCAGTGCTGAATAAAACTAGTGGCACGGCGGTGTTCGGGGTGATAAGCCCGCATTGAACTAGCCGCAAATAAAAGCGGCAACAGGGAAGGCCGGATGACCAAGGGTTGTCTGGCTTTTCCATTTTAAAATGGTACTGGCCCGAAATGGAGTTATCGTTTTAGATTCCACGGTTTTCGTGGCGGATCACGTTTCCAAAGTATTGCCATTTGAGACGGAACATGGCGACGCCCTTGTTCATTCAAGCTCCCCAATGCCGCCTTCTATTTTCTGTTTTCGCCAATGGCTAACGGCAGTGAAAATCTGTCGAATTCATCGGAAATCCAAGACAACATGACCCATGCCTGATGTGAAGGCAATAGTCTAACTATTTGATTACAAAGGGAATATTGCAGTTGGCACATGCGTTGCTTTTAGTCAATAGCAGACATTGGCTCTCTACCAATTTTCATTGGGCCATCGGCTTTAACCAGTCATCGGCTTCACAAAATCCGTTTGGTGGCCCATTTTTTTAGCCAGGCGGGGGAATTTCCCCCTCTTTCGCGATAGATGCGCTACGGTTCCCGCCAACACCCGTGGCGTGGAGGTGCGTCCCACACGCACCGCCGAATCCTTGGAAGCCGCGTCATTTCCCCGGTGACGCGGCTTCGTCTTTTATTTTTTTGTCGTATATTGCGCAACGAGAGCAGCCATATCGTTTAAATCGAAAGGCTTTTTCAGGTAATCCGATGCGCCTTTTCCAATGGCCTGTTCACGCTCTCCCTGGAATTGGATCGTGGTGTAGGCGGTCATCATGATGCAGGGAATATTATCCAGGCTCTCATCGGAGCGAATTTTTTCGAGCACCTGCCAGCCATCCATTTTCGGAAGCATAATGTCCAGGAGAATGAGATCGGGCTTTAATTCCTGAGCTTTTTTCAGGCCTGTCTCTCCGTCCAGGGCAAACTCGATATCATAACCCAGATGCTTTAGTTTGGCCGAAATGATATCGATGTTTTCTTCCATATCATCAATGATTAGTACGGTCGTCTTAATTTCAGCCATCGTTTTTCTCCACATGTTTCCACGGCTATACTAACTTTAAATCGCGAACAATTTCCACCAGTTGATTTCGCACAAGCGGTTTATTTACAAAAGCCGAGGCATTTTTTGGCATTTTCCCCGATTTTTCCAACATTTCGCCCATGACAACAATCGGAATGTGCTTTGTAGCAGGGTTTTCCCCCAATCGATCCAGGATTGTCCAGCCATCCTGATACGGCAAAATTGTGTCGAGAAGAATCAGTTTCGGAGACACTGAGTGGACTTTTTGGAGTGCATCGTCTCCATCCAGGCAGCGAACGACCTCAAAGCCATCGGCGGAAAGCCACTCATCGATTTGGGACAGCGTCGTCAAATCGTCGTCCACTGCGAGAATGACCGGTCGGGACGGCTCCGCATCATTGTCTCCGGGACTGTGGTATTTAATCGGCAGCCGAACCGTGAATCGGCTTCCCTCGCCCACCTTGGCGACCAGAGAAATTGAACCGCCCATCAAGTCCACGAACTGCTTGACTAATGCCAGGCCCAGTCCCGTGCCTCCTCTCTTGCGCGTTGTGCCGCCATCGATCTGGCGGAAATGTTCAAAGACGGCGTCGTACTGATCGTCTGGAATGCCGATGCCCGTGTCAGTGACCTCAATGCGCACCGTGCGGCTTTGGGGCTCTTCGCTCGCGATCACGCGGATCACTCCCTTGTCGGTAAATTTCAAGGCGTTTGACAAAAGGTTCATGAGAACATGCTGAAGTTTCTCATGATCCTGCTTCAATGGCGGAATGTGCCCGGTGGACCGGACGACAAGTTGCAGTTTCTTTTTTTCAAACAAAGGCGACAAATCTTCAGCAGTATCGCGTATCAATTCCATGAGATCGAAGGTTTCCAGGTAAAGCGGCATCTTGCCCGCCTCGATTTTCGACAGGTCCAATACACCGGAAATCAGTCTCAAAAGCTGGCGGGAATTTCGCTGGATTCTTGTCAGCGCCTCCATCTGTTTCGGCTCGAGTGCGCCGTATATTCCTTCCAGGGACAGCTCCGTATAACCAATGATGGAATTTAGCGGCGTGCGCAGCTCGTGGCTCATATTGGCGATAAATTCGGTTTTCAGGCGGTTGGCCTCGTGGATTTTGTCGGTGCTGCTTTGGAGTTTTTCATAAGCGAGACTGAGTTCGGCGGTTCGCTCGGCGACACGGGTTTCCAAATTTTGGTTGGCTTCCGCCAACTCGCTTTGAAAATGTTCCATTTGACGGATCATCATATTAAAGCCGCGAGCCAGGAGTCCAAATTCATCCTTCGTGCGGACCTGCGCCCGCACTGCCAGATTGCCTTGCGCGGCCAGTCGAATTGTTTGCAGCATATTCCGAATCGGAATGCCGAGGTTTCGGGAAATGAACAGACTCGCGAAAATGGTGATGACTGAGGTAATGAAAATGGTCATGGCCAGCAGAACCGTAGCGTCCCGGACCAGACTGTGTCCGCGTAATATCTCATCGTCATTTCCGTTTATGATCAAGATTTCGATGAGTTTTGTGACGAGTTCGTCGTACGTGGACACGACCAGAATCGAAGAAACGGTCACCGGCAGAATCGCGAGGAGCAAAAAGGCGATAAATATTTTCGTAAATATCGTCAGACCGCCTTTCAATGGTCTCTCCCTTCCACGCCATCTTCAATCAAGACAAAGTCGGCATCCCATATGTAGCCTATATAGGAAATCAGTGCAGCCGTCATGTAGGCTGCGCGCTCGATAAGAAGCCCCCAGTCGGCGGCAATTCCTTTCAGGTCAAATACTCCCGCCGATATGTAGATGAGAATGGCGATTGACGCCAGGGAATGCTCCAGTGGTTCCGATTTGAATTTTCGCCAATAGAGCAGTCTACGGGCCAAATCGAATATGTTGCCGAACGCCAGGAAGACGAAAGTGGGAATTAAAAAGAGAAAGGCTCTATCGGAAATCACATATTCGCTTCCCCAGTTGCTAAAAGGCAGCGCTCTGACCCCGTCGAAAAGAATGAAGAAACCGAAGATGGCGGCCAAAGCCGCCGTTAGGCTCATCACGACGATAAGGACACGGCGGTTTTTCGTGATTTTTAAAACCGTGTGAAGAACTCCGGGCAGAATATGCATGATAACGAAAAATTGGATCACATAAAACACGGCGCGGTCCAGAGCGTGCCAGCCCAGGCCGTAAAAGATAAGACGCAGGCCCGCAAAAAACCAAAGACCCGAGGCGAAAATCCAGAGCAAGGCGAAGCCGCGGTCGATGTCGTCCCGGTCACGGTAGAGGATGATGTGCCGGGCCATAATGCCCCCGAGGACCATCACCATCCAGCAACAAAAAACATTATACAAAAGGGCGTACTTCAATGCGTCTGTCCCTTTTTCGCAAGGCTACAAAAAAAGCGATCGTGTAAATTAGCCACAGCAGGCGCCTTTATCATTATCATCATCATTGTCGTTGTCATCGGCGTCCGGTGCAATGTCGTCATCGGCGATGTCGTCGTTGGTATCGTCATTCATGTCGTCATCGACATCATCATCCGTATCGTCGTCGTTGGTATCGTCATCCGCGTCGTCGTCCGGGGTCCAGTCACCGCCCGCCGGCCACGTGGGCTTGGGATAGTCCACATCGGAACATGCTCCGGGTTCAAGCGGCGAAGCGGGTTCGTCGTCGCTCGCGTCGTCCTCGTTGATGGTAACAAGAACGTTCGCCGGAAGCTTGTAGAGCGTAACAGTCTTGCCGTTTAAAAATTTCGCTGTAACACGCCAGGCCGTTTGGCACTGATTTAAGCCAAAATGCAAAATGAAGGGGTTTCCGTTCGTCGTGCCCTTGCCCGAGGAAATCTCTTTGGCCTGCGGACCTTTGTCGTTCGTGATCTGCACTTCGATACGCGCTCCCACGCAGTTTGGGTCGCCATCATTGCATTCCAGCTTCACTTGCAGCCAGTTATTGTCCGTGCCGTTGTTTTGAAAAAGTCCCTTGTTGCACATCATGTCGAGATCGCCGTCGGCGTCGTAATCCACAAAAGTGGATCCCCATCCGTTGTCGATTTTCAGACCGTTGAAATCGCCCATCTCGCTAAAGCGTCCAATGCCGTCGTTCCGATAGAGCTGCTCTTGATAACCCGTGTAGATGTTCGTGATCATCAGATCGCACCAGCCGTCGTTGTTCCAGTCGCCGGCGCTCGGGTCCGAGTTTGTTTCGATGAAGATCAATTTCCACTGCTCGGTCATGTCCGTAAAATCGAAGTTCGGCGGACCATTGTTGATGAAAATGAAACTCGGATCGGAGAAACTGAAAAAGCGCGGGTGCGCGAGGTTTGCGTTGAGAAGGTCGAGATAGCCGTCGTTGTTGAAGTCGGCCCATGTGGAGCCGATGGTGTGTCCCCAGGCATCCTGAAATTCGTAGCCCTGCACCCCAAGCTCCCCGGAAACTTCCGTGAAATTTCCATGGCTGTCGTTTTTGTATAGGAAGTTGGGATCAAGGCGATAGTTGCTCACGTAGATGTCGGGCCATCCGTCGTCGTTGTAATCGGCCCAATTCACGCCGCGCCCGCATCGATAATCGCCGTCACCCTCGATTACCGGATCCAGGCCAAGCTCCGGCGCCACATCCGTGAATGTGCCGTCGCCGTTATTGCGATAGAGCTTGTCCCGCGTTCCGATGCTCAGGGTGTCGCCGGGCATCTCGTAATTGGCGATATACAGATCCAGAAAACCGTCCTTGTTATAATCGCCCCAGCCGGCGCCCTCCGTGGGGAGAAGGTCTCTATCATCTCGAACGCCTTCTTCATACAAGGCGGCGTCAGTGATATCAGTAAAGGTTCCGTCGCAATTGTTTTGCACGAAGCGGTCATAGACTTCCAGGCTGTTGGCCATGGCGAAATAATCGATGCAGCCGTCGTTGTTAAAGTCGGCCCAGACCGCGCCGGTGTTCGGCATTTCGGTAATGCCCGCAGCTTCGGAAACCTCGGTGAAAGTTCCGTCGCCATCGTTGGCGTAGAGGTGATTTCCGGTCATGAGGTCCAGGTCGCCGTCGTTGTCATAGTCCGCCCACGCCACGCGCGAACCGAGGGTCGTCAGCCCGGCGTTTTCCGTGACGTCCGTGAATTGCGTCTCGGTCGGAATATTGAAGCGTTCAACCTTGAGGCTGATGAACCAGTCGCGCTTGTTTTCGTGCCACACGCCGTCCCGATAGGATTTCGCTCTCAATCCCCAGTTTGTGGTCGAATCCATCGCGAGCCTGGGCCCATCATCTTTTTTCAAGATACCGACGTGGAAATCGAGCGCGGGATCAACTACGATGGGAGCGTCGCTAAAGTCCACGGAATACCGGTGAAAGCCCTCCCTGACCTCCACTTCAACGGGCGCCATCATCTCCCGGTCCAGATTGGGGAAGTCGTTGTCGTCCTTATAAAGGTGCAATTCAACAACCCCGTCGTATTCCGTGTAGAACATGATCAGCTTGATGCGGATCGGCGTCTGCGGCGAAAAGCGCATGGTCCAAAGATCATCGGCATTGTTGAAAGGATCATAGCCATATGTGGAATCGCCGTCCGTGTAATCAATCCATTCATCTGTGGCCGCCGCGGCGACCGGCAAGGCGATCAGTGCGGCGATAAGCGCAATGGCTGCGAAGAATTTTGGATTTTTCATAATATCCCCCATGCACCGTTTCATTCAAGCATTGATCTTTCCACAGGTTGAATGAAAAAACCAGACAAAGGAGCGCGAAAAGTGTGCGGCGCGAACTGCGTACTTCTATCAAATAATCCCGAAGAATTATCACATTCGTGGGTGGTGGTGCTACACATCTTTCAGTTTGCGATAGCTATATGGTGACGAAAAATAACTGAGATGGAATCTAGTAATATCCACGAAGAGCAAGGAGGGTGTGTTACAGCTTTCCTCCAGCAGTTTTACTGCTCCTTTCTTAAAGCCAATCGCGAATACTAAAATCAAAAGGCATTGACCGGCGCGGACATATCGCTATCGTAAATCGACAATAGAGTTTTGCGCGAAGCCTGCGCTTTTTGGCCCGCGTTTTTTCGGGAGGACCTCTTGGACATCTGGGAAGGCAAAGAGTTCATCATCATGCTGGATTTCGCCGGCAGGATTGCGGGGCGTCCCGCAAAGCTTCCGCCGCCGGTCGCGATGGCCGTCGAGGCGAAAATGGGCCGCCCCTTTTCTGAGGCCTGCTCGCCGCAGGATGCGCAACGTATCGACTCGGTGATTAAAACACTGCTGAAAGGTCAATCCGTCGGACCCACGCAGGCCGAGTTCAATCCACCCAGCGGCGAAAGAATCGAAAGCACTCTGCGCTTTGAGCTGCTCAAGGGGCCGGACGACAGCGCCTCCGGGATCGTTGTTTTCGGCACAGTGGGTGAAAAGTCTCCGAGCGTACTTGGCAAACTGTCGAGCCGCACCCTTGCACAACTTTTGGAATCCGCCAGGAATCTCGCCCTCATCGCCGAGCCGCTGCCCCTGGCTTTTCACATCGCCGCCAGCGCCAAGCTTTTGGCGAAAGCCGACTGCGCCGCGCTTTATTTAAAAGACGAAATCACCGGCCTTCTTCGCGTGATGGGCCATGCCGACATGCCCGCAAAGCTTGTTCCAAAGGCCATTCATGTCGGCGAAGGGCTGATCGGCCAGGTTACAGAGCGCGGCGACATTTTTTTAGGGAAATGCCGACCTGACGATTTGGCCGACGACGATCCGGTTGTTGGAATGAACTGCCGATCCTATCTTTACGTCCCGCTTCACTGCGAGGGCGTCAAACTTGGGGCGCTTTGCGTCTTTGCAAAAGAGGAGGCCCGTTTCGCCGACGCCGAGAGAGAACTGATTGTCGGCCTGGCGGAAATCGCCGCAGCCGCCATTTTACGAACCCGGTCCAAAAAGGGCCTGACGCAGGAGGAGTCGCTTTTGCGCACCGCGCTGGACGGCGTGACGGTCGGCATCCTGGCCACCGATCACGAAGGCCGCATCGCATACGCCAATCCCGAATACTTGAAAATGAGCAAGGCCCGCGTTTTGGGCGTTGAAGACCTGATCGGCAGAAATGTATTTTCCACGCAGATTGTCCTCAAAAACCATTTGTCGGATGTGATCGTCAGTCTGCTGGCAGGCGAAAGCTTCGACTATGACAGGCCGAAGTTTTTTCTGGCCGATGACAGCCGCGCTTCGATCCGCATCCAGGGTAGGGCGCTTTCGGAAGGTAGCCGGGTCTTCGGCGGACTTCTCGTGATCCAGGAACTTTTTGGGCCCATAATAACTGAGATGGACGAGCTCACGATGGCTGAGGGGAAAGAACCCGCATTAACCGAGGTGCAAGAGCCTGCGACAGGCGAGATGAAAGATCCCGCGAGCCCCGACGAAAACTATTGGGCATTTTTCGAAGAAAGCGGCGATGGAATTCTTATCTTCTCCGATGAAGGCGATATCATCGACTTAAACGACGCAGCGGCGAAAATCCTGGATCTCAATAAAAAAGAGATTCTCGGCGCGCCCCTGGATTCGATTTTTTCCGAAAAAACATCTCAAGACAAGCCGGCACGCACAGAAAAATATTTGGCTCCTGAAAAAAGCGAAGGAAAAGGGCAGCTCTTTTTCGGCGCGCCGGGTTTTCAGAAAAGAATTCTTGTGGCCGAAGACGATAGGTGCGATCGCGAGTTCTGCCGCACAACGCTGGATGACGGCGGGTACGAAGTCATTGTCGCCGAAGACGGACAAGAAGCGCTGGATATTTTTAAAGCGGAAAAGGGGCGTTTCGATCTCGTCATGCTCGACATGGTCATGCCGGAGCTAAACGGCGAATCCACTGCAAGAAAAATGCGCGTATTCGATCCCGAAGTGCGCGTAATCCTTTGCACCGGCTATGCCGAGCGCATCAAAGACATGGAAAAGACGGACCTGGGCCCCCTGGGTTTCGTTGAGAAACCTTACGAAGCCGTGCAGCTTCTCGAAGTCGTCGCCAAGGCTCTGGCGAAAGCTGATGCGAAAAAGGATTGAGCCTCTATGCCCCGTATGAACGACCACCGGCCAGCCAGATCAAGATCAAAGAGCATCGCGATAAGCCGCCATCGGCGATGTGAAAATCGATGAAAACTCCCGACCTCTCCCTGCAACTGGAAAACGTGTCCTTTGCCTACCGGGACAAGACCGTTCTCAATGATCTGACGATGCGCCTCGGCGATGGGGAGATGATCGGCATCGTCGGACCGAACGGCTCCGGCAAGTCCACAATGCTCAAAATCATGTCGGGAATGATCCGCCCCCGCGTGGGAACGGTGCGCCTGTTCAACAAGGCATTGCCTGATTACAAACGCCGCGAGGTCGCCCGGTATATCGCTTTCGTCCCGCAGGAAATGCCCGCAGCCTTCGGATACAGCGCTGGAGACTTCGTGCTCATGGGTCGGCGTCCCTACCACGGCGCGCTTCCCTTTGAAACCGCCGATGATGAAAATCTCGCGCGACGCGCCATGATCGACACCGACACCGACGCTCTGGCCGAACGCTCCCTGACGGAATTGTCCGGCGGTGAACGGCAGCGCGTTGTGATCGCCGCAGCGCTGGCTCAGCAGCCCTCGATCATGCTTTTGGACGAGCCGACGGCTTCGCTGGACCTTCGTTATCAGATTCAGATTCACTCTATTCTCAAACGCCTGAATCAAAACAATTCCATCACCGTCGCCGTCGTCACGCACGATCTCAATATGGCGGCGCTATTTTTCCCGCGCGTGGTCGTGTTGTCCGAAGGACGCATCATCGCCGACGGCCACCCCTGGGAAGTCCTCACGCCGCAACTCGTAAAAGACGTTTATCGGGTTCATGTTGACTTCACCACGCGCCCCGGCGGCGCGCCGATAATCGTTCCGGGAATCCGGGCGGCCGGCGATGCCCTGGCCGAAGCGGCCGCGAAAGACCTAAAACGCGATGATCCGAGCGGAGGGGCGACATGAAGGCCTTGACTCCGGGACGCTTTGTCGTTCGCATTTTCCCCTTTGTGATATTCTTTGCGGCGGCGATGATTTTTTGCCCCATGATAGGCCGGGTTCCCGTCGATTTTTCGCGCGCTTTCGACCCGGCGATTCCCCGCGAGATTAACTCGGATTACACGCTCCTTTTCGTCCTGCGCTTCCCACGGCTTCTTTTGGCCGCGCTCACCGGAAGCGCCCTGGCTATGGCCGGCGCAGCCTTTCAGGCTCTTTTGCGAAACCCCCTGGCTGAACCCTATACGCTCGGCGTCAGTTCCGGCGCCGCTCTGGGCGCCGTGCTCGCTATCAAGCTTGGGCTGGACATCAGCCTCTTCGGTTTCTCCAGCGTTCCCCTCTTCGCCTTCATCGGGTCACTGGCGGCGATGGGGCTGATCTATCTACTGGCTCGCGGCGCAGGCGGACTGCCCGGCTCCATTCTCCTTTTGGCCGGCGTCACCATCAGCTTTTTCTTTTCGTCCATGATTTTATTTATTCATTACCTGGCCGATTTCACGGAAAATCACCAGATGATCCGATGGATGATGGGAGGCCTCGATATTGTGGGGTACAAATCCCTGACGAGCGTCCTTCCTCTGTGGGCGATAGGCGTGGCGGCCCTGATTTATTTATCCAGCGATCTCAACGTTCTGTCTTTCGGCGCGACGATGGCCTCGGCCAAAGGCGTGGACGTACCCCGCACGCAAAAAGCCACATTTCTTTTCGCCTCCATGATTACCGGCGCGGTCGTGAGCGCCGCCGGTCCTATCGGTTTTGTTGGGTTGATTGTGCCGCACGCCCTGCGTTTTATCACCGGCCCTGACATGCGCATCCTCGTTCCGGCCTGCGCTTTTGCGGGCGCGGGTTTTCTGGCCTTGTGCGACACGGCGGCGCGCACAATCCATCCGAGCGTGGAGATTCCCGTGGGCGTTCTCACCGCCATGATAGGCGGGCCGTTTTTCTTGCTCCTGTTGTTGCGCCATAAAAAACGTTGGAGCGAACGCGACTAAAGGCTATTTGGCCCGCAGTCCAAATCTTTCCGGTTGCTTGAAACAACAAAAAAAACAGTCCTTCGAAAAATTCCACAAACAATGAAGCATGGATGTTGAATGGGAGAAGCATCAAACGCGGACTGATCTAAAGTTCGCTATCAGGCCAAAAGCCCCGTTAGTCGGATTTTTTGTTATCCAGGGCCTGGGCTTTTTTCAGGATTTCCCGAGCGAGGCGAAGATAGGCCTGCGCGATTTCGGAGCGGGGATCCTGCATGATGATCGGGCGACCTATGGCGAAGGATGCGGAAAATTCCTCGCAACGCGGGATGACGTTGCGAAAGACTATTTCTTCTGGGAAAGTGGCCCAAACCTGCTTGGCGACCTCGCGGCTGATGCGATAGGTCTCGTCGTACATGGTCAGCAAAAGACCTTCGATAACCAGGTTCTTGTTCACGTTGCGGCGGACCTTGCGGATAATCTTGAGAATCTGTGTGAGAGTTTTGAGCGAAAGCGGTTCGGCCTGCATCGGCACCAGGACTGCATCGCAGGCGGACAATGCGTAGATCGTCATGTCGCCCATGCCCGGCGGGCAGTCGATAAGTATAAAGTCACAGCTTCGGCGAACGGCGTCCACGTATTTCTTCAAAAGGGGCGCGCTGCCTTTTTGTCGCACAAATTTTTCGAAATCATCGGCCAGCGTTCCCTGGCCGTAGGGGATCACCTTGAGCGTAGGCAAAGGAGTTGGCTGAATGACTTCGCGAAGCTTGTTTTTTGCCATGAACACTTCGTAGATGCCTTGTTGCATCTGCGTGCGCGTCAGGCCAAGTCCGAAACCAACCGCGTTCTGCTCATCAAGGTCGATGACCAGCGTGCGTTGTTTAAGCGTCGCCAGGGATGCCGCGAGATTGATGGTCGAGGTCGTTTTGCCAACGCCGCCTTTTTGGGATGCTATTGCAATAACGCGCGCCATGATTCCTCACAGGATTTTCAATTCATACATTTCCCGCTTTGACCAGACTAATTCCGGAGTGGCGGACTATGCAGTTTTACTTGCTTCCCATAATGCTTATGGGGCCGACATGAGGATTTCATGCTAACCGCCGCCCCGCGGAGCGTCAAGATGTGAAAGGGAATGCACACAAGGAATTCTTGGGAATATCTGAAATCAACAAATCCTGGATACACCAAGGTTTTTTCCGCCGCCATCGCCCACGCCATGGAGTTTGAAAAGGGTGAAGTCATCGAGTGGGTCATTGAGGATAAAGGGCTGCTGGCCTTGCAGCGCAAAAAGGTCCCGCTGTCTTCTCCCAAAAGCAGGTCGTCGAGCAGGCTAGAGGAATCCAGGATGGCAATTTCTCCGGCTTCGATAAATCAAGACCTGGCGAAGCGAAGCCGGAGAAATTCAGGCCACAACTCATACGCGACGTTATAAACGCCTGATAACAGATACTTGAGAGATGAGGAAAACGATATCAGAAACCCCAGGCCCCAAAGTCTTGATTCTTGGCTCTGGCATCCTTGCCATATCGCCCATTTGGATAAAGAATCGTTTTTTAAGCGAAGTGTGAAACTTCCCGACGTAGCGACTGAGGTTTGAATTTGAGCGCTGACACGAAAAAAGATCTGGGGCAAAAGGCCGCCGGCGCCATGTTCTGGAACTTCGTCGGAAAGTTTTACTTCATGGCCGCCAAGTACGCCGAGAGCATCATTCTCCTGCGCATGCTCGGCGCGGAGGAATACGGCGCCTTCGGCACGGTTCTGGGCGTACACGCCATGGCGGTCATGTTCGCGAGCCTGGGGCTGGGAAACACCGTTCTCAAGTTCCTTCCCCAGGTCCGGGAATGCGGGGGTGACGAGCGGGGCTTTTTCCTGAAAATCATGTGGATGCGCCTGTCTTTGGCCTCCATTGCCGCTGCTGCCCTGATGATTTTCGCGCCCATGTTCGCAAAGCATTTTCTCCACGACGAAACACGGACCGCCGTTTTCTACGCCGCCGGCCTTCTGGTCTTCGGCGCCGCCGCGCAGAATATTTTCGCCCGCGTGCTGGTGTCGCATTACAAGCAGAAAACACTGAACCTTATCCAGGGCATCGTGGAAACGGCTTATTTGCTGTGCGCGATTGTGGCCATTGCCTTTGACGCGGGCGTTATGGTCGTGGTGTTTTTATACGCCGCGTCCATGATCGTCGGCGCCGTGGTCATGTGGCAAAAATCCCGCAGCGGTTTGAAACGCGCCGAAAACCCGGAGGCCAAGGGTCCGGCACTCAAGCGGATTGCGAGTTTTGCGGCCAATTTCTTTTTGTACGATCTCCTCAATTTCGTGCTGGAGCGGCCCCTGGACGTGCTCATGATCGGGTTTTTCCACCCCGATCTTAAACAGGTGGCCTACTACATCCTGGCCTACAACTTCTCCTTTTTCTCCGTCGGCATCTTTACGAAGGTTTTTGCCGAAGGCTTCACGCTGTCGATGGTCTCCGAACTTTTCGCCGCCAGGGATTATCCCAGACTGCGCAAAGCCTACGGCGCCATCGTCGAATATATGTACTTGTTCATTATCCCGGTCGCCGTCGGCGGTCTTGTCATCGGCGATGATTTGATCCGCGTGATGTATGGTGAGCAGGGCTACGGCGCCGTCGGTCCGGCCATCTTTTTTCTGGTTATCATGGCCCTCGGCAAATACCAGGGTGTCACCGCCAACTTCCTGGGCGGCATGGATCAGGAAAGGGCGCTGATCGTTTCGCGCTCGATCTTCGCGGTTGCCAACATCGCGCTGAACCTGATCCTCATCCCATCGCACGGCGCGTGGGGAGCGGTCATTGCCACGAGCATCGCCACGATCGCCGGCCTTGTTTACGAATCTATTTTGCTCCATAAAGCACTGTCGCCAAGCTACCCCGTCGCCTTTTTTGTCAGGGTGCTCGGCGCTTCGGCCATCATGGGCGGCGTGGTCTATGTCCTGTGCCGCGTCCTGCCGGATTCCGATTTGATCAGGACCTTTGTCGGATTGCCCGTTGGGGTTATCGTTTATATCCTGGCGCTGATCGCCTTAAAGCCGATCAACCCCGAGCTTCTGGAAATTCTGGGGCGTACAAAGGCGCCGGGGGCGGCTAAAATCGCGGCCCTGATGACGCCGAAAAACCGTGGAGAAAAGTCGTGATTGAGTGTGTATTATTCGGAACCGGCGGCATGATGCCCATGCCCTATCGATTTCTCGTAAGCCTCGCCGTGCGCATTGAGGGTCAGGCCCTTCTTTTCGACTGCGGCGAGGGAACGCAAATCCCCATCAAAATGTCCCGGATCGGAATCAAGCCGATTCAAAACATTTTCATCTCGCATATGCACGCCGACCACGTGACCGGACTGCCCGGACTCCTGATGATGCTCAATCAGGCTGCGCCGGATGGAACCGTGCGTATCTATGGACCGAGGGGAATCGATGCGTACGTGCGCGCGCAGGAGACCACATTGAGATTCGAGCGGGATTATCCGCTGGAGATCATCGAGCTTGATGAAGAAAAAGGCGTGGCGATGGATTCCAAAAACTTTGAGGTGGTTTACCACGTCCTGCGCCACCGGATCCGCTGCCTGGGATACTCTGTCGTGGAAAAACCGCGACCGGGACGCTTTAAAATCGGCGCCGCCAAAGAACTGGGCATTCCCGAGGGTCCGGCCTGGGGCAAACTGCAACGGGGCGAGAACGTGGAATTGCCCGACGGAAGCGTAGTTGGGCCGAAGGATGTTCTCGGTCCCTCGCGACCAGGACGAAAAATTACGTACATCACCGACACGATCCCATGTCCGGGAGTTTATTATTTGGCCGACGGCGCCGACCTGCTTTTCATCGAGGGCATGTTCGAGCACGAACTGGCTGACGAGGCGAAGGAAAAATGGCATCAGACTGCGGTGCAAGCCGCCAAGCAGGCTAAAAAATCCGGCGCCGCCCGCGCGGTCCTCATTCATTATTCTCCGCGCTACCGCAATGATGAGATTTCCCGACTGGTTACGCAGGCACGCACTGTTTACGATGTGGTGGAAGGCGGCCGCGACGGCGCGCGCTACGAACTCAAAGTGAAGGATTGATGTAGGAGCGGTTTTTAACAGCGAATGTAGGAGCGATCCCCCCGTGGTCGCCCCTTTGCGAGGGCAGGCACTGGGGCCTGCCCCTACAGTGTGGAGGAGAATTATGACGCCCGAGGCAATACGGAAAAACGGGAAACTGCTGGTGATCGGCGGCGTGGCGGCGGGGATGTCCGCAGCCAGCCAGGCCAAACGGCGTAGGCCGGACCTTGAGGTTACGGCGCTGGAAAAAGGCGATTTTGTGTCCTACGGCGCGTGCGGGATGCCTTACAACATTGAGGACCCGGCGCGGAATATGGAAGACCTCGTCGTCATCACGCCGGAGCAATTCCGCAAAAAACGGGGAATCAATGTCCTTACAAGGCACGAGGCCATCGCCATCGACCGGCAAAAGCGCATCGTAACGGCACAGACTCCCGAAGGCGAAGAAAATTTTGCCTATGACCGGCTCGTTATCGCCACGGGCGCCCGGAGTCGGGCGATTGATATTGAAGGCGCCGATCTGCCCGGCGTGCATTTTCTGCACACGCTCGCGCACGGCAAGGCCCTCAAGGAAGATATTGCGGCGCTGCCTGAAGGATCGCCGGTCCTCATCATGGGCGCGGGCTATATCGCCATGGAAATGGCCGAAGTTTTTACTCGGCGAGGCTTCGCGGTCAGGGTCTGGTCGCGCAGTAAAGTTGTACGACCCCTGGCCGACTCCATTCGTCAAAAAGTCCTCGATAGTCTGGCCCAAAACGGCGTGGACGTGGTCTATGGGCAAGTGGCGCGGATTGAAGCCGGGGCGGACGGGCGCGCTTGCGCGGTGTCGATGAAAGACGGAAAAAGCTACGAGGCCAGTTTGGTTCTGCTGGCCGCCGGGGTCGCCGCCAACACCCAGCTCGCCCAAGACGTCGCCCTGACTATCGGCAAAACCGGCGCCATCGCCGTCAACGAATTTTTGCAAACATCCGATCCACTGATCTATGCCGCAGGAGACTGCGCCGAGCATTCATTTCAACTCGGCGGCGATCCCATCAATGCGCCGCTGGGCGATGTGGCCAACAAACAGGGCAAGATCGCCGGGGCGAACGTGGTCGGCGCCGGTGAGATTTTCCCCGGCGTGCTGGGCACAGCCATCTTCCGGGTTTTTGATCTTGAAGTGGCGATGACGGGATTGAATGAGGAGCAGGCAAAAGCTCGCGGATTTTCGCCGCTCACGGCGGAGATTACGGGTCGGACCCGCGCGCACGCTTACCCCGGCGCGAAAGAATTTAGGGTGCGTATCGTGTTTGACGCGGGCCAGGGCCGTCTGCTCGGCGCGCAGATCGCCGCAGGCGAAGGGGCCTGGCGTATCAACATGCTGTCGGCGGCGATATATGCCGGTTTCACCGTGGAAAAACTGGCGGGAATCGACATGGCCTACGCACCGCCCTTCTCTCCGGTCTGGGATCCCATCCTGACCCTCGCTGCGCAGGCGCAAAAAGTCCTCGCCAAACACAAGGCGCCGGTTATCTAAGATCGGTTATTCACTATACTTGACTTAAAAATTCAAGTGTTTTAATGGTGAATTGCGTGGATAAGTTGCGCAAACTGAGATTAAGAAGAGGGATTTAGCAATGTTAGTAAGCTTTAGTGTCGGCAATTATCGATCCTTCAAGGAACCTGTGACCCTGAGCATGGAGGTTGAAACGCGCCTTCAAGGGTTGGAAAAATCAAATTTTTTGCCAAAAGAAGATAATCAGAACCTACTCAATTCAGCAGCGATCTACGGTGCAAATGCGAGTGGGAAAAGCAATTTAATAAAAGCTGTCAGATTCATGCTCAATTTAATCGTCCATTCAGCGAAAGACACCCAACAGGACGAACCAATTAAGATCGAACCCTTTCTTTTAGATTCCACGATGGCCAACCAACCTTCTTTCTTTGAAGTAGTTTTTCTCATCGAAAATATCGAATACACCTACGGATTTAAGGCCACTAAGAGAAAAATTGCCGAGGAGTGGCTTTATTATTGTCCTACAAAACGAAAGACGATTCTATTCAAACGCGAAGGGCAAAAGTATCCAACTATTAACAAGTCGCATTTTAAAGAAGGTTTGGGTTTGCAATCTCGAACAAGGGAGAATGCTTTATTTCTTTCCACAGCTGCCCAATGGAATGGCCCGGAGGCCGGTAAAATAATAGGCGCTCTAAAAAAATCAGAACTCTCTCCGGCTATGATCCACAATCCTTTTTTCACGTTACAGCGGGATTTTTTGAACAAAACGAATATACGGACGAAATAAAAGAATTTATTCAAAAACTTGATGTAAATATTAGGGACATTTCATTTGAAATAAAAGATGAAATGGCCGTTATCAAAATGAAGGATATTTCTGATGCCTTAAAAAAGGTTTTCAAGCAAGGAAACTACTTTAATGTAGGAACAATCCATGAGTCAGCGGACGGCGCGAAGGTGCCGCTAAAATTGGATTTTCACGAATCCCATGGAACGCAGAAATTATTTGCGCTGGCCGGACCGATTATCGATGCCCTTTCCAGGGGGATGACGCTATTTGTCGACGAGATTGATTCGCGACTCCATCCAATCCTCACCATTGAATTGTTAAAAATGTTTCGTACGGACGAATCAAATAAGAAAAACGCTCAAATCATTTTCACAACGCACGACAGCAATCTGTTAAGCCGTCGCACAGACTTGCTTCGCCGGGACCAAATATGGTTCACTGAAAAACGACCAGATGAATCAACAGACTTATACAGCTTGGCCGAGTTCGGTCCGCGCAAGGATGAGGCTTTGGACATAAACTACCTTCGTGGAAAGTATGGAGCCGTACCATTCCTAAGTGGGCTTTCGTCTCTTATGGATAAGAAGCATGGCTAATCGTAGTAAACGAAGATCAAGTGGGCGAAAATGGAACACACGGAAGCCGCGCCAATTAATTCTCATTGTGTGTGAAGGCGAAAAAACGGAGCCAAACTATTTCAAAGCTTTCAGAAAAGAAGCAAGGGCAGCAAACATACAAATCGAGGTGGAAGGCACCGGCAGCAATACCTTTTCATTAGTACAGAAAAAAGCACAACACATTTGCGATGAGCTACGCAAAGAAGGTGTCGAATTCGATCAGGTTTGGTGCGTTTTCGACAAGGATGATTTCCCTGATAATAATGTCAAAAAGGCTTTTGCACTTGCGAAGAAAAGTGACTTCCAGATTGCTTACTCAAATGAATCGTTCGGGCTTTGGTACCTGCTCCATTATGATTTCATTACAGCAGGCTTAAGCCGAGATTTGTTGTGTACAAAACTGACAGAAAGGCTTGGGCAATCCTATCGTAAAAATGATGAAGCGATGTATGAGACCTTGCTTTCCAGGCAGGCGACCGCAATTCAAAATGCAAAAAGGCTACTATTGTCGTACAATAATTCATGTCTGGAAAAACCCTGCCTCAATCCTTCAACGACCGTGGTTTTTCTCGTTGAATCTCTGAACAAAGAAATCAACAGATAGTCATTGTCCGCGTTATTCGGCTTAATAATTTGTGAAGCGCCTTGCGATAGCCAAGAACATTGACAATGTTTGCGGCAGTTTTTTTTCGCGAAGGGCGAAATGGATTGTTTGAAAAATTGAGGCGGCTTATTACGTTAGGGAATTTTGCAATGGGCGCGACATTAGCATGGACAGCATCAATGTCACGCAGACCGTCGATATGAACTGGCAGATCAAGGCATTGCGCTTCGTGAGAATCAATATCGAGGTGCCGGAATCCTTCCCGGAAAAATATCTCAAAGCGGTTGTTCGCGCGGCGCAACAATGTTCAGTGAAAAAGGCCATCTCGCAGATGCCTGAAATTGAGATCAAGACGATGGTGGCCTAAAACAAATCGCAACCAGCGAATATGCGAAAGAAATATCTTTTGTCATTGTTCACTCTGCGGTATCGGAGCGTAGAAGTTTAAACTGCTGGCACCGGCGGGCTTTGTCAGCCAGATGGCGGGCTTTTTGCGCTTCGAATAATGCCTTGTCGAAATCGCCGTTGTCTTTCAATTCCTCGGCCATCTTTAAATGCTTTTCCGCCTGCTCCACGAAATCCAGGCACTCGTCCTGGGGCTGCACGGCTTTAACGTCGAGGATCGTCTGCCTGGCTTCCGCCAGCTCTGCGTTGGGTGCATGTCGGCAGCCGGCGGTGAAGACCATAAGCACAAACGCCGCGAAAAATAATCTTTTCATTGCCGATGATTTCATGATGATTTCCATTTGAAACATTATTTATCGGACACTCATTCATAACATCATTTTCGCCGGATCGAAAGGCGCTTGACCAGCATGCTTGTTCTTTCATACTGCATTGAAAGCGTGCGTTGCATGGCATCGTATATCAAAATTCCGACCGAGTACGCTTAGGAGAGTGATTATGTCCACTGACTTTGGACCTGGGGATTTAAGGGAGATCAGTTACGGATTCCGCAAGAGCCGAATCCTGCTGACGGCCTTTGAGTTGGGTGTTTTCACAGAACTTGGCGACGAGGAAAAAAGCGCCGGGCAGATCGCAAATGTCTTAAACTTAAACGAACAAGCCGTCGCACGGCTCATGAACGCTCTATGCGTCATGGGATTGCTCATCAAATCAGACGGGCGCTATCGAAATACGCCAAACGGCGTCCGCTACCTTATCAAGGGTCGCCCTGAATACGTGGCGGGCCTGATGCACACCGCGCATCTTTGGGACCGCTGGTCGCATCTCACGGAAACTGTCCGCACAGGCCACAGCCCCGCAGGCAAAGTCGTCAGCGCCTGGAACCAGGAGCGGCAGGAAGCTTTCATCGCCGCCATGCACTGGCGCGGCCTGCGTGAAGCTGAGAAGTTGGCGAAGCAAATTGATTTGTCGCGAGCAGGTCGACTGTTGGACTTGGGAGGCGGTTCCGGGGCATTTTCCTTCGCTTTTGTCCGAGCCAATGACCGAATGAGCGCTACAGTCTTCGATCTTTCGGAAATCACGTCGCTGACCCGGCAATACATCGACGACGCGGGACTTGCCGGGCGCGTGAGCGTCGTTTCGGGCAATTATCTCGAAGACGAATTGCCGCACGGCTTCGATATGATCTTTTTATCCGCCGTCATTCACAGCAACTCTTCTGTGCAGTGCCGTAACATTTTCCGAAAATGCTACGGAGCCTTGAATCCAGGCGGGCGTATTCTCATCCGCGACTTCATCATCGACGAAGACCGCATTAGCCCTGCTGCCGTGGTCCTATTTTCCATCAACATGCTCGTGGCTACGAAAAGCGGCGACACCTACACCGAATCCGAGATCACATCCTGGTTGACCGAAACCGGTTTTTTGCAGGCCAGACGGATCGACCCGGACCCGGAAACGCATCTGATCGAGGCGGTTAAGGCGACTTGATGCAAAAACTCATTTCCGGCAAATGCTCTTGACCCTCCAAAACGAGTCACTATATTGAGGCAGGTTTTGAAATAGATGGGTGGATATTTTGCGACGGCTTGTAATTCCCATAGTGATCGCTTCGGTCATTTTCATCGCGACCGGTGTGGCATTTCCCCAAACCGGGAATCTGCCGACTGCCGAGGAAGCGGTGAAAAAATACGAAGGCGAGCCGCAGGCGACCTCTATCACTCCTACAGCGACATCGGCTATTCCGGTTGAAGTAACGGCTACCGGCAAAGCGGACCGAAATTCCTGCTCCGTCGGCGGTACCATTCAATATACACTGAGCATCGTCAGCAAAGCCGAGCGGGGGAAAAGCGTCTTTTTCAAACCCTGGGAAGCCCCTCTCGCGCAGGGTCTGGACATCGTCCATCAGGCGCTAAAAACGAAAAGGCGCTTTCATGGGGGCAAGGAAATAACAATCCTCACCAGGCGCATCGACTATCGCTGCGCGATAGAAGGAAGCTATCAACTCGGTCCCGTTACAGTCGCCTTTGAGTTGGACGAAGGAAATCAAGCTGAGTCCACAGCGGTCGCCCCGGCTGTGACGATTGACGTCAAACCCGCCCTTTTCGATCGGATGCGCTCCATAAAATCGGGAAAATGGATTGTCTTTGTCGCGGGACTGGTGGCTTTTGGAATCGCGGCCCTTTTCATCAAGCGTCGATTTCGGCGCTTGCGCTCAATCGCCGAAGCTACGGCCAGAGCGCAAACGGCGATCAAAGCAGGCGAGAATCCGTGGGACGGATTGGCCAAAGAAGCCGGTGAAAAAATTGACGGCGACTTCCATGCGCAAATGGAGGAGCTTTTCTGGGCCGAAGCCTTTTTTCCTGACCCGGTTCCGGAAGGCGCCGCGGCCACGCGTATCTCCATGCTGTCGCAGAGGGGCGCGCCTCTCGAATTGCTCAACGAAGTCAGGAAGGTTGTCAACGCATGCCAAGTGGGACGCTATACCGGCTCCGTCAGTCGCGGCGACGCCATGGCGACCTTGACACAGGCAAGACAAATCATCAAAAAGCTATCAGTCTATCGGTCGGAAAAAATTGAGGAGGATGACAATGGAACTGCCCGGTGAAATTCAAAAACTGACCCAGGAGGTCGAGGAAGCTTCGATCTTTGTCGATACGCTCGCTACGGAGGTTGCCAAAGCCATCGTCGGGCAGCGCTACATGGTGGAGCGTGTCTTGATCGGCATCCTCACCGGCGAGCACATCCTGCTGGAAGGCGTTCCCGGATTGGCGAAAACGCTGACCGTCAATACCTTCTCCCGTGCGGTGAAGGCCGCATTTGCCCGGGTCCAGTTCACGCCGGATCTGCTCCCTGCGGATCTGGTGGGAACGATGATCTACGACCAGAAAACCGGAGAATTTAAGGCGAAGAAGGGGCCGCTGTTTGCCAATATCATCCTGGCTGATGAGATCAACCGCGCACCCGCTAAAGTGCAGTCGGCCCTGCTTGAGGCCATGCAGGAGCACCAGATCACGCTGGGCGACCAAAGTTTCAAGCTTCCCGATCCTTTCCTCGTATTCGCCACGCAGAATCCCATCGAGCAGCAGGGGACCTATCCTCTTCCTGAAGCGCAAGTCGACCGTTTTATGCTGAAACTGAAAATAGGCTATCCGACGCGCAATGAGGAGAAGGAAATCGTTAGCCGTTACACTACCGGCTCCGACCCGGAAGTCAGCCCCGTCGTCTCGCTGGAACAGATCATGACGGCAAAGGATGTCGTGCGTCGTATTTACGTGGACGATAAGATCGTTTCCTACATCCTCGATATTGTTGGCGCCACGCGTGAGCCGAAGTCCATGGGCCTGGCCGACCTGGAGCCGCTGATCGCCCTGGGCGCCAGCCCGCGCGCCAGCCTCTACTTGACGACCGCAGCCAAGGCTTACGCCTTTCTCAACCATCGGGGTTTCGTAACCGCAGACGATGTGCACACCATCGCCCCCGACGTTTTGCGCCACCGTGTCATAGGAACTTACGAGGCTGAGGCGGAAGGGATGCAAGGCGACGACATCGTGGCCCGCATTCTGGAGAAGATCAACAAACCATAACCATGATATGTTTAGGAGGGGGTCGCCTGACTCAATGATGCTCTGGAGCACAGGGCGGATTTACAACCAATCTTCATTCTCTGGAAGGCTCCCAAGCGAGGACGGAAGCATTCATGACGAATCAGGGATATGAGCCGGCGGGTCAAAATCTGGAAAGAAAAAAAGGGCATTCGATACAGGGCGTCGTTTCTTTTTTTCTGGCGATCATGCTTCTTGCCACGCTCCTGGCTCTGATCGTCGTCATCGGCCCCCCCCATTTCCGGCCGATGGAAATGCACATGGGATTCAGCTCCACACCTTTTGTTTTGGGCTGCGGAACGGCCTTGTGGCTCTTTCTTGTTCTGATGGGTGTCGGGCTGGGTTTATCCGGCCTGGCCAAACCAAATTCCAACCGCTTTTACCCCGTCTTGGGAATAGTCGGAAACTCTATTTGGGCGATCATTGTTTTCGTATTAGTTATGTTTTATTGAGCCAAGGCGCGGGCTGTGTTTGAAAAATCCCTTAAATCATTTCGTCGCCGCTCGGACAAAGGGATTCCTCCACTTCGCTTCGCTCCGGTCGGAATGACAATAACAAGCGCCTCGTATTAGAAAACAAATAATCGGTCGGAATAAAAAAACTATTCAATAAGCGTCAGGCTTGGAGTTAAAGATTCAACGATCTCGCCGATGATCGCCGAGGCCGGTGTTCCAAAATCTTCAAGCTCCCGTTGCAATTGCCTCGCATTATCTTTCGGCGCGCATAGGAGCAAGCCGCCGCTGGTCTGCGCGTCGGCGGCGATAATCTGATCAATCTTCGGAAGCTCAGTGATGAGCGCTTGCCCCGCGTGATCAAGATTCTTCATCGTTCCGCCGGGGATCACCTGTTTTTCAATCAATTCCCGCACGCCGCTTAATACCGGCAACGCGGATGCCGACACGACTGCACCAACGCCGGACGCTGTGCATATATCGAGAAGATGATTGATGAGGCCGAATCCCGTGATGTCCGTCGCGGCGTGAATGCCATATTTCCCGGCGATTCGGGCGGCGTCTTTGTTGAGGGTTTGCGCGGTTTGTATGACGGAATCGATCTGCGCGCTGGTAGCATCGCCATACTTGATCGCGGTCGACAAAATGCCCGTGCCTAGCGGCTTGGTCAAAATGAGCACGTCCCCCGGTTTGGCGCCGCCTTTGGTCCACATGGCCTTCGGATCGACTGTTCCGGTGATGGCGAGGCCGTACTTCGGCTCCTTGTCGTCAATACTGTGTCCGCCGATGATCGCTACGCCGGCTTCGGCGCATTTGTCCTGCCCGCCGCGCAGTATTTCGGCCAGCACATCCAGACCAAGATCACCGTATTCCGGAAAGGCAATGATGTTGAGCGCCGTGATCGGCGTCGCGCCCATGGCGTAAATATCGGACAGGGCATTGGCGGCGGCGATGCGCCCGAATTCATATGGGTCGTCAACGACCGGCGTAAAGAAATCCACCGTCTGCACCAAAGCAAGACCATCGGAAAGCAGGTACACGCCTGCGTCGTCAGCCCCGCTCACTCCAATCAGGACCCTGGGATGCTCAATAACCGGAAGCTTTGCCAAAACCTTCGCCAGACCCGCTGGCGATATTTTGCACGCTCAACCGGAACCGTGGCTATATTGCGTCAGGCGTTTTTGTTCACTCATAACTTTCCTAAGATCAAAAGGTCCGTAAAGGATTGCCTCTCATCCCATAATTATATACTGCAAAGGCTTAGTCTTCCAGTGCCTGTTTCTTTTGTTCTTCTTTCGTGGCGAGCAGGGCGGTGCCGACCAGAATAACGACAATGCCCAAAGCCTGCGTGGTCCTGATTTTTTCGCCGAAGATCGTCAGCGACGCCAGAAGCGGCATAACGAAGCTCATGATGGTTGTGATGGGAGAGATCACACCAGCGCGACCGTTGGAGTAGGCGGTCTGCAAGAGGATGCCGCCGAGTATGTTGGTCACGGTGACGATATACACAGGGTAGTCCGAAAAAATGCTGACGAGAATCGGAACGCTCCAAAGAACAAAAGGCAGTCCTGTTTCAATGATGGCGCGCTCGGCGAGAAGCTTGCCCATCAGGTTCGCCAATCCCAGGATGATCCCCGCAGTGAAGGCCAGCGTGAACTCTGTAGAAATTTGAAATTTTTTGAGAAGGAAGGCCCCGGTCGCCAGCAAAATTGTCAGGGCGGTGAAAAACATGAGGTTCGCATCCGAGGGCATCTGGAAAGTGCGTTCGCCGCCGGCGGCTCCCACCAGTGCAACGCCAAAAACGATTCCGGCGATTCCGGCGATTTCAATTCCTTTGATTTTCTCTTTTAGAACCGTCACGCCGATAAATGCCGCCACGACGCCGGTCAAGCCGATGAGGGGTTGCACCAGGGCCATATCGCCCAAGCCTAAAGCCGTGGCGAAGCAGATCATTCCCCCAAACATGCACACAAGTCCGAGCATCCAGTGCCAATTGACGAGCAGAGTTTTTAGAATCGGGATGATTTGCCAAAAACAGTTTGCAAGGGTGATTTTCGGGAACTCGGAGGACATGCCGTACTTTTGCAGCGCAGTGCCCACGCCCCAGAACAAACTGGCCATTATCGCTAATAAAACAGGACCCATTGAACCCCCAAAAAGTTCACGATCATCGTGTCAAGCATCGCCTATGTCAAGGTAGTGCGTCACAAATATCGGTTTAATTCCCTATCCTAAAGTATGGTGCCATGATGGGTTGCGGGTTGAAGATATGGGGGAAATGTCTCCCTCCGAGCCACGCATAGCTTGGATCAAAGGCCGACTTGGTGTATCAACAAATGCTCAAAGGCCGACGGGGCTGCTTGGAGAAATTTTGCTGATTGCGCTTATATATTTAACCGTCGGATTGCTCGTCCTGATTTTCGGGGCGGATATCCTGGTTCGCGGCGCCAGCCGCCTGGCCGTATCCTTCGGCATCGAGCCGCTGATCGTCGGGCTGACCATCGTGGCGGTGGGCACCAGCGCGCCGGAACTGGCGGTGAGCATGATGGCCGCGGTCGCCGGGCATACGGATATCTCCTTCGGCAACATCGTCGGTTCCAACGTCTGCAACATCGCGCTGGTTCTGGGACTGTGCGCGTTGATGACTCCCATCCGTTTGGGAAAGGGCGTCCTGCCTTTTCTGCCGATTATGTTTTTGTCGTCCGCAGCCATTCCCGTCATGGCGTTTGACGGCGTTATCGGACGCATCGACGGTCTGATTCTCCTGGCGGCTGCGACCGCCTACGTCATCTGGATGGTGCGTGGGCACAAGCCTGTCTCCAAGGAATTTGAGACCGAGGTCATCGACATTACGCAAGATCAAGAAAGCGCTCGCAGCACGGCCACGTTATACAACGCGCTGCTTATTATCGGTGGCATCGTCCTGCTGGTCGGCGGGTCTCACGCCATCGTCGAAGGGGCGCGCACGGTGGCGGATTATTTCGGCATTTCAGAGCGGGTTATCGGCCTGACGCTGGTGGCCTTGGATACGAGCCTGCCTGAACTGGCGACATCGGTGATCGCCGTTTCCCGGCGAGAGACGGCCATCGGCATCGGAAACCTCGTGGGCAGCAATATCTCCAACGTGCTGCTCGTCCTGGGCGCCACCTCAACAGTCCACGCGGTTCCCGCTGCGCTCAATCGGGGCCGGATTATCGACATCGCCGTCATGCTCGGCGTCGCCGCGATGCTGATCCTTTTTTCGAAAATAGGAGACTCGATCAAGCGTTGGCAGGGAGGCATCTTCTTCGCCTCGTACCTGGCGTACATGATTTTTCTTATCGCCGGCCTATAATTGGGAAAAGTATGAAGTATGAGGAATGAAGTATGAATTTCATTCCGCATTTGAAATTCCACACTCCTTTAGCCGCTGACTTCCAACTTCCAACTTCTAAATTCTGACTTCTCTCTTCTTCAAATCAATACCTCAGATAATGCCAGGCCAAACGGATGAGGGTCCTTGGCGGCAGGGAGATACGATAGATTTTAAAAATCTTCACGGCGCCTTCGTATAATCTTGAAGCCAGGCGATAAAGCGGCGTCAAAGGAAGGCGAAGCAGGCCGCGCAGGATTTTCGGCGGCGGAGGATACGCGACGATGATGGGAAACAGGTAAAGCAGCCTGAGTCTTTGCTTTGAATTTGGCTGATTCAAAACACTTTGCCCTTTAAAATTCGGCGGCACATCGTCCGGGTTTCCGGAAAACAGTCCCTCCTTTTTCGCCTTGTCTCCAAGCTTGGTTCGCGGATAGGGCTGGAACATGAGCGCCTCGGCGAAATTGGGCCTCAAGCGCAGGTTCATCCGCCAGGTCTCAATGTCTTGATCGAGCGTTGTGCCCGGAATGCCGAGCATGTTGAAGGTCGAAAAAACCGTGTTATTTGCGCGCATAAAGGCTGCCGCCCTTTTGAGCTGCACGTCGCTGACGCCTTTGTTGAGTACCTCGTTGCGAATTGTCTCGCAGCCGGATTCCAGGCCGATGCCTGCAAAGGCCAGCCCGGCCCAAGCGAGATCCCGGACAATATTTTCCGTTATCAGGTCGGCACGCAGATTCACATAAAAAGGCAGCGCGATTTTCTTTTTATAGGCGCGGCAAAAATCAGACACCCACGCGGGGTCAATTCCGAAAGTGTCGTCGAAAAGATATACGAATGCGAGGGAACTTCCCTCGCGGCACAGCTCGATTTCATCGACAACTTTCAAAGGGTCGCGCGTGCGGCGGGCTTTTTGTCCCCGATAAAGCAACCTATAGGCTGGGCTGTAGCAAAAGGCGCATGAGTGGGGGCAGCCGTGCGAAGCCATAAAAATTTTGACGGGAAAATCCCGACAATAAGGCATGGCGTCAGTGAGCGACCAATCCGGCGCGCCCAGTTCATCCAGGTTGCGGACCAGGGGACGTACCTCGTTTTTCACGATGCGCCCGCCGACGCTAAACCACCAATTGGGGATGTTGCAATAATCCCGGCGATCTTCCAGCGCATTCGCCAGGTCCACAATGGCCTGCTCGCCTTCGCCTCGGCAAACGCCGTCGATGCCGGGAAGTTTGATCATCTCCGGGAAAAAGGTTGCGTGAGGTCCGCCGAAAGCGGCGAAGAATTCAAATCGCCTTTTGAGCTTGTCATTGAGTCGGATGAGGTCCCGATGCAGGCCCGTGCAAGCGTAATACCCTATGATATCAGGCCTCAGCTCATCGACGGCGCTGATGACCTTATCGTGAAATGATGCATCCGCAGCCGCAACCTGATGACCGGCGCGTTTCAAATGCGCTGAAAGATACTCCAAACCAAGTGGCTGAAAATTTCGGGCTTTTAGAAGCTGCGCGACGAGAAGAACACGCATTAAGTTAGACTCACAATATTTTTTAAATCACTGGTTTGTTGCATAGGGTTCAGGATTCAGGTCCAATACAATTCACTTGAAATTTTTCGCTGGGTGTTTTTGTCCAAACACTTGCGTTTTGAGCCTCGATAGAGGCGACAGTTTTTTGCCCGTGCATAAGCGTCGGGGACATGCCTGCAAATTCATTCCGCATTCCTTTGGCCGACTAATCTTTTGTGTCCTCTGTTCGTCGCCAGGTCGTTTCGAGCTTTTTCAGGATGGAGTGAATGCGTTTTTGCCAGGAGTGTTTGCGGGCTTCTTCCGTTCGTTTATTCTTGTCTTCGAGACTGTCATTTTCGAGCCTGCGTGAGATAGCGGCTATGAAATCTTCGGCGCTGTTCCCCAAATCCACCAGTCCGTCGTAAACCGCGATATCGGGCAAGGGCGTTGCAATCACCGGTCGTCCCGAAGCCAGATATTCGAAGAATTTCAGGGGCAGCACGCCGCGCGTATAACTGTCGAGCTTGTAGGGAATCATGCACGCATCCATTCCCGCCATCAGCGAAGGCAGTTCTTCGGTGGGCTTTTTGCCAAGATAACGGACGTTGGGATAACGCATGAAGCGCTCGATTCCAAAACCTCTGTCCGGGCCGATGAGAAGAAATGTCCACTCGGGTTTCATGGAAAAGAGGTTGTGCATCAGCGTGTCGTCCAGTTTATAATTCAGCGCGCCGATATAACCGATGACGGGTTTTCCAAGTCCTTCGAGCTCCTTGGAAGGCCGCGCGGTATTGGCCTTATTAAAATGCTCGAAGTCCGCCGCGTTGGGGATCAGGTGCGTATTGGGATTGTGCTTTTTCCTGGTCTCATACAGAAACTGCGCCGTGGCGAAGACCACATCCACGCCCATAATCAACTTTCTTTCCATTTGCCGGGTCGCCTGCATCCAATGCCCGGGCATGCTGGCGTACTCGTCCACGCAGTCGTAACAGGATAGTTCGGGATGCAGGGTTTTCAGATAGGGGGCGCTCGACGGCGGATAGAGCCACAGAATATAGTTTTTTAGGCCGAGCTTTTTGATTTGGTCTCTGATCAAGGGTGATACGAGTCGGTGGTTGAGTTCGTTGACCGAAGACACTTTTTGCCCAAAAGGCATTGTTCCCGGAGGCCTGAACACATGCACCCCTGAAGGATCACGCCAATAGCGGTGTGAATACCCTCGCTTTCCAGAGGCGAGGCTAGCCAGGGGCTCCACGTAGAGAATTCGGAAATCTTCCGCGAGTCGCCAAGCGATTTGCTGTTTGTTAGTCCACAGCTCCTCGTCCCAATCGGCGGTGCTGATCATCACGATGTCCCGGGGGAGATCGTATCCGCCGTATTCACCCATGCTCGGACTCCAACAAATTAAATGAGTAAACGCCGGCTATCGCTTTAACATATCCGGCCAGGAAAAGTCGCAGAACCAGGCCCCGTCAACATTGATCCAGTATTGTTTGATGAGCTTCGTGTCAACGGACATGGAGGGCAGAACTGAGCGGTTGATGTATCGGACCAGGGCCGTACCGTAATAAATCTTAGGCTGTTTGACGTCTTTGGTTTTTTCAGCGACCTCATCTTTTTCCGTCACGTCGCCTGCTTCATCTTTTTCAACGTCGTCGCCGGCCTCATCGGATTTCGGATCACGGGTGGCTTCGGCCTTATCTGGCGTATTGTCCGTTTTTACTATGTCCTCATGCACGGACAGGGCATCCGTCGATTCCGGCAGGCCGAGGTCCCGAACGGGAGGATCGACAGTGACCTGGCACAGGACCACGTTGTAATTTTCGATGTGGAGGTTTCCCCCGTACTTTTCCGCATCCATCAGGAAGTCCAGGCGTTTGGAAGGGACCACCGCCATGCTGGCCGGCGTGTAACCCCGCCAGACAATGAGCTTGTTGAAATCAGTGACGATTTCATGAAGCTCGTCGGAGTACTCCTGGAGTTTTTTCGTTTCCCGTTTCTTATGGCATGAAGAACCCATCAGCGCGCACGCCGCAATGATAACGAGGATTATCAAAGCCAGGCGATAAAGGGCTGGCATCTTCAAACGAGTGTTATCGACCATTTCCCACCCCTTTTTTCACGGGCCGCTTTTGAACAATTCCCTTCGACGTTCTTCTCTTTTTTCCACGGGAATGCCGGTGGCATCGGGTTTAAGATACCATTTGTCGGCGGATTTTTCCCAGCGCTGAATTTCGTGGATGCGCGAATACCAGACAAAAAATATCCTTCCCCATATATCGATGTCCACGCGGGCGATTACGCCGTTGGCCTCAATTTTGACGTCGTTGACGCGGTATTTCAGCACAACTTCGCGACGTAGGGAGTTTTTTCGCATCAATGACGCGTAAATGGCGATAAATTCGGTGAGATCCTGGTCATGGCTGAAAAAGGGCGCCAGCTTTTCACGCGCAATATAAGTTGTGAGTTTCTGGCCACGCAAATAAGTCCAGAGATCATCGACGCGTTTTTTCACCGCCTCGGTTTCGGTTTTGGCTTCCGATCCCTCCATAGCCCTGATCTGATCAAAGCCTTCCAGCCTCAGATTTTCGTTTTTCACGGCGCACGCGCACATCAATAAAATCAATGTCGCGGCGATGATCTTGTTCATCGGCCTTTCCTCTTCTTCCTTTTCCCGGTCCCGCCAGTCTTCCCCGAAACCGTTTCACGGGGCTTGGGCGCTGTTTCCGTTACTCTATCCACGGGTGTCCGCTTCGGCAAGACGATGAAAAAGACGCCGGCGATGACGAAAAAAATCAGGCTGACGGCTTGGCTCTCGCTCAATTGAATCTGATAAAGGCCGGCGGTCTTTTCGAAGGCGGCTTCCGTATACAAAAGGACTTTCCAAAGTCCCGAAGCATTTTCCGCCGTCATGCCCGGATCGCCACTGACCGAAAACAGGCCCAAAAAGCCCCTGGGGTCATTGCGGAAAAATTCCAGCGTGGAACGAACAATCCCGTACATCACCAGGAAATACGCCATGACTTCGCCGTGGAATTTTTTGCGCGGCCTGATGACAAAATATAAGGCAAGAAAAATCAAAAAAGAGAAAAAGGACTCGGCGGGCTGCGTCGGATATAAAGGCACTCCGGCCAGCCCCACCGTCTCAGGCGGAAATGTGATCGCCAGAGGGAAATTCTCGGGGCACGCCTTGCCGTAGCAGCAACCGGCGAGAGTGCATCCGATCCTCGCAATGGCCAGTCCCGAAGCGAGAAGGGGAGCAACGAAATCGGCCCAGGCCGCCATGTTCTTCTTCTTGAGTTTTAAAAAGATCAGCCCGCCCACCGCGCCGCCGATAAAACCGCCGTAAAATACCAAGCCCCCTTCGCGCACGTTGAAGATCATCCATGGTTGGTGAGCGTAATGTTCCCAAAACACGAAACAATGAAAAAGGCGTGCTCCGAGAATCGATGAAAGCAGAACCCACAAAGAGAAGTTCTGCACGTCGTCGGGATCGTCTCCGAAGGCCTTGACCTGCCGGGTCATCAGCCATATCCCGAACAGAAAGGCGCAGGCCAGCATCACGCCGTAGGAGTGAATAGGGAAGCCGAATATTCTCAACATCACAGGATGCAATTGTTTAATCCTTGCTCTGGCGGAAGTTTGTCAATCCCAGGTTTTCCAACAAAAAAACGAAAACGCCGCACACAATGGCGATGTCCGCCACGTTGAAAGCGGGCCAACTGAAGGACTTATAATAAAAAAGCAGGAAGTCCACGACCCCGCCGATTCGAATCCGGTCGCAAAGATTGCCGATGGCCCCGCCGAGAATGGCGCCCAGGGCGAGATACTGGCGCCGTTTTTCATCTTTCAGTTGGATAACAAAAAATATGAGCATACCAATGGCGAGGGCGGATATACCCAGGAAAAACACCAGGGACATGGTCGAGAAAAGGCTAAAAGCCGCGCCCGTGTTATAGCGTAATGTCAGATCAAAAAAATCGGGGATTATCGAAATTGTCTGGTGCTTGGCGATTCGCTGAACTACCAGAGATTTTGTATACTGGTCCAGGGCAAATACCAAGGCGGCAATCGCGCCGACGAGCAGAAATTTTTTTTTGGCGCTCACGTTGAAGGATTCCCTCCATCGTTATTCATCGCGGCGGAAATGGCCGCCGGCTCTTCGCGCAGGGTTTTCACCGGTGCCGGCGCCGTATATTCCAGGTTGTGTTTCGACATATCCCACATAAAGAAAAAGACGCCGGCGACGATGGCCATATCAGCCACGTTGAAGGTCGGCCATACCCAATCGTAATAATGCACGTCGAGAAAATCCACGACCTTGCCCAGGCGAACGCGGTCGCTGATGTTGCCCATGGCGCCGCCCATTATCAGCGAATGCGCCGCAGAAAGTCTCATCCGCGAAGGATCGGAGCGGATGATGAAAAAAAGGATGAAGCAAAGAGCAATAGCGGACACGACCAGGAAAAAAGTTATCGGCTGGCCGCGAAACAGGCCGAAAGCCGCGCCGGGATTGTGTTTGAGCGTGATAGAAAAGTAGTTGGAAATGACGACGAGGCTGTCATCCGGTCGGAACGTGGAACTGACCCAGAATTTTGTGATTTGATCCAGACTCAGGCAGGTCAAAGCTCCGAAGACAATAATGAAATACTTATTTTTCAACCACGACATGTAAAACCGTTCCTTTTGGCGCGGCGAAAAATGACGCCTAATCGTTGGCATAGCTCGATTGTAACTAACCGAAATCCCATAGGCCGGTCAAGCAGGAAGCAAAATTGGATATCATCTCAAAGGGAGAAAATCTGCCGCGCCATGCAAAAATCTTGGCCTTAACAGGCAAGACACGGACAAGGCTCATTGGGTTAAGATTGCGAATGCAAAAACGACACTCCGTTCGTGACCGCATGCGAGACGATCCCCAAACCTTTGCCAAGCACCGTCGGAACGTGAATATTTTATCAAATTCGCTGTCATCCTTCTTGAAAACACGTCTGCGCTTGTCCCTATTGCGCGTTGATTGGCACCTTGGCCTTCGTTGATTTCCTTTTGGGAAAATTGTAAAGTTTCGCCGCTGACGCTGAAAAATATTTTAAAATTCCACTGCCCAATTCGTCATGAAAGAGAAAATGCCATGTCCCTAATGCGACTGCGTGTTTTGACTATGATTCTGGTTCTTTTGACTCCCATGATTTTTGCGTGCGCTCCGAACGCAGGAAAAGACGGCGCGGACGGTTCGGGCGCTGATGGCGCGGATGGGCTCCCAGGTGCGGACGGATCCGGAAATGGCTCCGCACCGCAGAGTCCCTCCGGCTTGACAGCCGAGGCGCAAAGTCCTTCGCAAATCGACGTGCATTGGGTTTTCAATACTGGCACAGAGCTGGGTTTTAATATTCAACGCTCTGAAACTGAAGGCGAATGGGAAACCATCGCCGGGACCGCCGCGAACGTTACCGTTTATCACGATGACTCTGTCGAGTGCGAGAACACCTATTCATACCGCGTATTAGCTTACAACGATTACGGCGAGTCAGCGCCGTCGAGTGCGGTGGACGCCACGGCGGACTGGTGCCCGATTGCCGCGCCGAGCGGTCTGTACGCGCAGGTGCTAGGTCCCGATGCAGTGCGCCTGAGCTGGGATGACAACGAGGACAATCACGAAGGTTTTCGCATCTATCGGGACGATGAGGAACTGACGACGGTGGGCGCGGCGACGCCCTTTTACGATGATTCGGGTCTTGATTGCGAAACGCTGTATCGCTATCGCGTGACCGCCTACAACGCAAACGTGGAATCGAACTTCTCCAATGCATCGGTGGCCGAGACGGACTATTGCCCGGTGGCGACGCCGGAAAACCTGACGGCGACGGGCATGGACATCGACGAAATCATTTTGACCTGGGAGGACAGCTCGAGCAATGAAACGAATTTCGAGATACAGCGTCGAACTGCGGGCAGCGGCGAAGCATGGGATGCGTTGGCGATGGAGGCGGCGAATACGGAGCAGTATTCGGACATGGATGTCGAGTGCCGCATAGATTATGAGTACCGCGTGATGGCCTACAACGCAAACGTGGAGTCGGCGTGGTCGGACACGAACACCGGGCAGACCATAGGCTGCACACCGATTCGACCGAGACCGGTTCTCGAAACGCTGTCGCCGCTGTCGCATCTGGCGTTGTCGCGGGACTTTCTTGATGATCCGCCCGATCCACTCTATCCGCTGACGCTCAATGGCGCAGGCATCGCGGCGGACACGCATGTCCTGGTGGGAAATTTGGCTATTCCATGTGTCTCTGATGCGCTTGACTGCCAGGCGGATGAGAATGGCGACCCGGATGAGGAAAACGGCTATTGCGCAAGCTCCTGCACGGCGGCCTTGCCGGATCTCGTGATGAAAAATGTCGGCACGTACATGGTTCGTCTATCCACGCCTGACCCGGTGTGGAGCGGTCTGAACATTTCGGAAAACACACTGACTTTCAGTGTTGTCGCGCCGATTCCTGATATTACCAAAACCTGGCCTCGTGGCGTGATGCAACTGTTGGATGAAAGTGGAGGACCGATCCCACAGGAAATTACTGTCAGCGTTTGGGGCCGGAACATGGTGGATAATGTTCAATTCAAATTGGCTTCCAATTTCGGGGAGATTCAAGAACCCGGTATTCAGACCGATCCTGAAACTGGCGATCAATATGCCGAAGTAAAAATTTCCACAAAAAACATCATTCCGCGGAATTCGGAGTATTTCTTTTCAGCAGTCAATCCAAGTCCGGGAGGCGGCGAACGGTCGCGTCCTTTCGGAGTTAATCAGCGCGTTGAAGAATGGTCGGATCAAGTTCTCACTACGTTAAAAAGCACATGGGCGGGGGGGCCAAACCGGCTTGTATGGAATCGTTTTTCCGCGCCGAAAGAACTCTCGTCGACCGGCGTCGGTTGGAGTGGCGGCAAAGGCTGGGCAGTCGTACGAGATATTGATGGCAAGCTCCTGACGCGGGTAAAAAGCGAAAATGCAGCCGGGGCGATCCCTCTTCCATTCGTTGGAGAAACATGGATTGAGCTTCAGGCTAATATCAATATCGGTTTCTTGGAAACAATTTTTAACCATGCGCCTCTGCTTCGCGGCGACGGGACATTCGGGGCACTGACCACCCTGTCCGGGGGTAATGCACCGGTTTCGATTTTCCTTTCGGACGTAAACGGCGATGGCGCGGCGGATATGATCACAGCGGACGTTACCAGCGACACAGTTTCAATCCGCCTGGGCGACGGAGACGGGACTTTCGGAGCACGGACATCCCGACCTATGGGGGATGAACCAAGCTCAATTTTTGTCTCGGATATAAACGGCGACGGCGCTGCAGACTTAGTCACGGCGGACTTTGATAGCGACACGGCTTCGATCCGTCTGGGCAGCGGCGATGGAACCTTCGGAGATCGAACCTCCCTGTCCATGGGTGATGGGCCAAGTTCAATTTTCGTCTCAGATTTGAACGGCGACGGCACCCCGGATCTTGCCACGGCGGACTTAAATAGCGATACAGTTTCGATTCGCCTGGGCGCTGGCGACGGGGCTTTTGTGACCTTCACATCCCTGCCCATGGGTGATGGACCAGTTTCCATTTTCGTCTCGGATTTGAATGGCGATGGTGCGCCGGACCTAGCCACGGCGGACAGTGAAAGTGACACGGTTTCAATCCGCCTGGGCGCAGGCGACGGAACCTTCGGAGTACTGACTTCCCTGCAGATGGGCGATGGACCAAATTCAATATTTATCTCGGATCTGAACGGTGACGGCGCGACGGATCTGGTCACTGCAGATGGGGATAGCGACACGGTTTCGATCCGCCTGGGCGCAGGCGACGGGACTTTCGGAGAACGATTGTCCCGGTCCATGGGCAATAGACCAAGCTCAGTATTTATCTCGGATGTGAACGGCGACGGCGCGCCGGACCTGATCACGGCGGATATTTATGACAACCAGGTTTCGATCCGCCCAGGCAACGGCGACGGGACCTTCGGAGCACGGACTTCCAGATCCATGGGCGCGGCGCCAAGTTCAGTTTTCGTTTCTGATGTGAGTGGAGATGGAGCGCCGGACCTGGTCACGGCGGACACTTTCAGCGATACGGTTTCAATCCGCCTGAGCGCCAGCGATAGGTCCTTCGGCGCCCTCATCGCCCTACCCACTGGTGGTCAACCATGCTCCGTTTTCGTCTCGGATGTGAACGGCGACGGAGCGCCGGACCTGATCACGGCGGACAGTGAAAGTGATGCGGTTTCGATCCGCCTGGGCACCGGCGACGGAACTTTCGGAGATCGAACATCCCTGTCCATGGGAGTTGAACCAAATTCAATTATTGCCAAGGATGTCAACGGCGACGACGCGCCGGATCTGGTTACAGCGAACACGGACGACTCAGTTTCGATTCGCCTGGGCGTCGGCGACGGAACCTTTGGAGCACGAACTTCCCTGTCCATGGGCAATAGACCTGCTTCTATTTTCGTCTTGGATTTGAACGGCGACGACGTACCGGACCTGGGCACTGCAGATAAATATGATGACGCAGTTTCAGTCCGCCTGGGCACCGGCGACGGGTCCTTTGGAACTCGGGACTCCCTGCCCATGGGTAGATTTGTTAATTCTATTTTCGCCTCGGATATCAACAGCGATGGCGCGCCTGACCTGGCCACGGCGGATAAGTGGGACAACACAGTTTCGATCCGCATGGGCAACGGCGACGGAACTTTCAGAGAATGTTCTTCCTGGCCTATGGGCGATTATCCTAATTCTGTTTTCATCTCAGATTTAAACGGCGACGGTGCGCCGGACATGGTCACAGCGGATGTTATTAGCGACACAGTTTCGATTCGCTTGGGCGTCGGGGACGGAACCTTCGGAGCACGGACTGCCCTGTCTATGGGTGATTCACCGTCTTCGGTTTATGTTTCGGATGTCAATATCGATGGCAAACCAGACCTGATCACTTCTGGAAACGACACCGTTTTAATTCGCCTGGGTAACGGCGACGGGACATTCGGGTCAATCACTTCCTTCCCTACAGGTAGTTGCCCCTTTTTTGTTTTAGCTGCGGATTTAAACGGTGACAGCATGCCGGAGTTGATCACGGCGGACTATAATGACGACACTGTGTCGATACGCTTTTTGGATATCCCCGGCTCATGGCATCAGGAACTCACCGACTCCTTCTCCGACAATCCGGATCAGCCCTGGCTGCCGAAATACACTGAAAACGGATTCACCGAGTTGGATATCCATCAGTACCGGCAAACAATCAGCAAAGTCGGCGTACGAGTTTTTCTGGAATGGACCACGCAGCCCGCCGGAAGCGTTGACCTGGGCCTGACCGCGCCGGACGGCCAGATGGTGGACCTGGGCAGTTTCAGTGCGTTCACTCCCTGGCCGGATGCGGTGACTCCGACTTCCTGGCGTCTCAATAAGACTTTCCGTGGGTACGACTTCAATGGCGAGACGGGTATCGCGGGCCTGATTGATCTCCACGGTTTGCAACCGACGGATTACTGGACCTTGAGCATCGACAACCAAACCGGCACCAGCGCCGAAGTGAAAAACTTCACGGTCCTCACGGATGGGCATTTTTGATGAGAAGTTAGTGTAGGAGCGACATTCCTGAAGCGAATGATTGCCGCCATCGAATCACTGCACTGACAGGCGCATGAATTAATGGCTAACGCCGAGTCGGCCTGATCTTTATCAAGTTCGACAGCGCATAAAGAGAAAAGCTTTCTATCTCATGTGAAGCTTGGTTTAATGCGTGTCCTCAATTAACCCTTCTTCAAAGTTCCGACCATTTTCTCCGGGCGAACTAATTGATCGAACTCTTCGCCGGTGAGCAGGCCCATTTCAATGGCCGATTCACGAAGGGTCGTGCCTTTTTCGTGCGCGTTTTTGGCGACTTTGCCCGCGTTGTCGTAGCCGATTTTCGGATTTAAGGCCGTTACTAGCATCAGCGAATTTTTCACATTGCGCTCTATCACTTCCAAATTCGCTTCGATCCCCTCCACGCAGTTGTCGTTGAAGCTCAGGCAGGCGTCGCCCAGAAGCTGCACGGATTGGAGCAGGTTGTAGGCCATCACAGGCTTGAAGACGTTTAGTTCAAAGTTGCCCTGGCTTCCGGCGAAACTGATCGCCGCGGCGTTGCCGAAGACCTGGCAGCAGACCATGGTCATCGCTTCGGACTGCGTGGGGTTGATTTTTCCCGGCATGATGGAGCTTCCCGGCTCGTTGGCGGGGATGGTGATTTCGCCGATGCCGCAGCGTGGTCCGCAGGCCAGCCAGCGCACATCGTTGGCGACTTTCATGCACGCTGCCGCCAGTTGCGATAAAGCGCCGGCGGTTCCCACGAAGGCGTCATGCGCTCCGAGCGCCGCGAATTTGTTGGGCGCGGTGATGAAATTGTGGCCGGTCAATTCGCTGATTCTTTCGGCCACCATTTTGTCGTATTTGGGCGGAGCATTCAGGCCGGTGCCGACCGCCGTGCCGCCCAGGGCGATTTCCCGAAGTTGCGTCAACGTGGCCTTGACGGCCTTGATGGCATAGTCGATTTGCGCCGCCCAGCCGGATATCTCCTGGCCCAGCGTCAGCGGCACCGCGTCCTGCAGATGCGTGCGACCGATTTTCACAATGTCCATGCAGACTAGGGATTTGGCCACCAGCGTCCTGTGCAGCTTTTTTGCGTTCGGCAAAAGATGATTTTCGATGCGGTCCACTGCCGCGATGTGCATGGCCGCCGGATAGGTGTCGTTGGAAGACTGTGATTTGTTGACATGGTCGTTGGGATGAACCGGCTTCTTCGATCCCATTTCCCCGCCGGAAATCTCGATGGCCCGGTTGGAAATAACCTCGTTGACGTTCATGTTGGACTGCGTGCCCGAGCCGGTTTGCCAGACCACCAGGGGGAAGTGTTTGCCGAGTTTCCCCGCAATCACCTCGTCGGCGGCCTGCACGATAAGATCCTTGATATTTTCATCAAGTTTACCCAGGTCGTAGTTCACCAGGGCGGCGGCTTTTTTGAGAATGCCAAATGCCCAAATGATTTCCTCGGGCATCTTTTCCCAGCCGATTTTGAAATTACTCAGCGAACGCGCCGTCTGCGCGCCGTAAAAAACATCACTCGGAACCTCAATGCTTCCCAAGGAATCGGTCTCTATCCGTGTGGACATATCCAAAGCCTCCATTGGCTAAAAAGTTGGCTCATTTCGGTTTTGACGCCGCCGTTGTAGAACAGACACAGAAAAATTCGCCCATTGGCTTAATTTTTCAAAATGGGCAAATCGGGCCCGCAATGATTCTGTCCCAGGCGGCATGGAGCTTTGAGAATAGTGCGATCGACCGAGCTTGACAACACGAGGCAAGGCGGGAAGGAAAAATTATTAAGCCACCGCTAAATTTCATGGATTATTGCTGAATCGACTGAAAGCAGCCAACTTCTAAATTCTAACCGCAGCATTTTCCGTCATCGTCGGCGCGCCGGAGGATCTGGATGAATCTGAAAGGCAGGAACATTGTCTTCATCGGCGGACTTTGCGCAGCGAATTCCAATGTGAGACCCACCGCCGTGGGGTGGATCGCCCATTTTCATCCATGCCAGCAAAGCGCCGTTCGGATCGCCCATTCCATTGGCCGGAGCGTAGGCACCGCCACGAACAGTACATGAGGTGTCATACCCGGGGAATTCCACTTGATTTGAAGTCCACTCCATCATATTACCGCACATATTACGAACACCGTATGGACTTTGGTTTTCCGGGAAAGCATCCACAGGCGCGGCGTCCTTGTAGCCGTCCACGGAACCGTCACAGTCTGTTCCATCGCACCAGTTGGCGAAAAGGGGATCCCACTGGTCTCCCCAGGGATAATCGTGCCCGCCATCAGGACCACGGGCCGCCAACTCCCATTCCTCGCTGGTGGGCAATCTTTTTTCGCGCCATTGGCAGTAATCGCCGGCGTCGTACCAATTGATCCCTTGGGCCGGCGCTTTCGGGTCTGTCTCCGTATACTGCAGCAACGTGCAGTAGCCATCTTCGATGCACTC
>Ga0307990_1000405_pt1 | contig 39445 bp, 17 predicted proteins | sample EllFjometagen129_FD_203168 | JGI IMG/M metagenome (GOLD analysis project Ga0307990, IMG submission 203168) | Marine microbial communities from Ellis Fjord, Antarctic Ocean - #129 | ecosystem: Environmental > Aquatic > Marine > Unclassified | place: Southern Ocean | collected 2014-10-08
TTTTTCATTTTTTTTAATTTTTTTTTTGGGGGGGGGGGGGGGGTCCCCCCCCCCCCCCACCCCCACAACTTATTGTACATCTTCAATGCCTTGTCATTCCGATGCCGCACATGCGGTAAGGAATCTATTAAATTTACTCGGACAGTAGTGGTAAAAATTATGAGTGGGATGAATTTATATCACCTGAATCTTTTCCCAGTTCAGGATTTTATAAAAATCGAATTCAGCAGGGTTTTCAATAATTTCTGAAGCAGTTTCATAATCTTCCTCCATAATATACTGGTGGTTAAAACTGTAAACCATCCTGGCCTTTTCTGAGTTGATATTTACCAATCGTGGTTTTACTTTTCCATTTTCATCTTCTACATCTTTTAAATACAAAGGCTTGATGTCGCCTTTCGGATCGGCAGTAACCATGCATCCTGTTACACCCTGATCGAAAAGTTTTTTAACGCCCATTCCAAGCAGTGCACAATATACAAGATCGAATCCCCCGGGTTGCACACAACGCAGTTCGTAGCCCAGCTCCACCGGACGGCTCTTTATTTTAACGCCAAGCCGTTTTAATTCTCTTTGCACAAGGATATTAAAAATATGTGCTTTACTCACATTACCAAGCTCCGGGTGTCCGTGCTCATCGTAGGTAAAATTAATGCCTGTTGATTCGATTTCAGCATCAGACATAAAATGGAACACACCTTCGCTAATCATTACAGCGCCGTAAGAAATGCCTAATAATTTTCTTTTTATCATCGCCGAAATAATCAGTTTTACAATTTTGCGGATGGTGATATCTGTTTTATTGAACATTTCGGGAATGATGATCATTGGGTAATGGCAGGCAGCGCCAATCCCAAATGCAAGATGTCCGGCTTCACGGCCCATGGCAGAAACTACAAACCAATTTCCGCTGGTGCGGGCATCCTCATATACGGTTTGTGCAATTCTTACACCTTCCTGCTTGGCCGATTCATAGCCAAAAGTTTGTATTCCTTCGGGTAATGGTAAATCATTATCGATGGTTTTTGGAACGTGGATATTTTGGATTTTTACATCATGCTCGGCCAGATATTTCGAAATCCTGTTGGCGGTTGATGCAGTATCATCACCACCAATGGTTACCAAAAGTTTTATGTTGTTCTTAATAAAGAAATCGGTTTTAAACTCCTGATCGGTAGGTTTATGCCTACTCATCTGGAGTGCCGAACCTCCCATTTTATTTATTTTGTCAGCTTGCTCGAAATTGATATCTTCCATTTTTGGTTCATCAGCAAAAAGGCTTTTGTAACCTTCGTGAAGACCGATAACCCGGAAACCACTTTGAAGAAAAACCTTGGCTATTGTTCCAATTACAGTATTTATACCAGGTGCAGGGCCACCGCCTGCAAGAATTGCTATTGCATCTTTCATTTTATGATGTTTAGTTTTTTAATTCGCGGGCAAATGTAGAAAGAATTTTTTTTGAATACGGATGAAAACAGGAAAGTAACAATTTATTAAAGGCCATACAGCAAAAATAAATTTTAAAGAAACAAGTTTTGGAAAAGGTTGGATGTTTTTTAAAATATAACTTACTCCATAATTTAGAGATAAGAACAGAGACAAATGACAACAACTCTTTTCAGGCTGGCAGGCCAAAGGAACTGGCATTGATCGAGCAATCAGGTTGGACGAAATTTTCACCAAGGTTGCCACAGTAGCCCATTTTTATCCGGTGATGAATAAAGAATACGCAATTTAAATTGCCAGCGATTGGAATGTTGAAGCTTCAGGGTCAGGCTTTGTAACAAAATTTCAGGTAAAGTCCTACTATTTAAAAAAGTTTCAGATTCAAAACGTAGGAGGGCGGATTAATAATAAACTATGGGATTCCGCTGTGGGATTGGAGGAGTTTAACAACAATATTACCGGGAAAATTGAAGTAAGGCAAAAGTGTTGCCCAAAAGAAAAATTACTGCAAGTAAAATCTACAAGCACCCAATGCCAGATCAAAACCCATTAATACTTATTTTTGTAGCAATTGTTGATCTTTAAATTGTTTATATGGAATTAACAAGCAACCCACAAGTTAAAGAAGTTTTTAATAATTATCCAAAATCGGTGCAGAATCAAATGTTGCATCTGAGGGAATTGGTTTTAAGCGCCGCATCAGAAATTGAGGGTCTCGAAAAACTCGAAGAAACACTTAAATGGGGTGAGCCCGGTTATCTGACAAAACACGGGAGCACTGTTCGCATGGATTGGAAGGAGAAAAATCCAGGGCAATATGCCATCTACTTTAAATGCACCTCCAAATTAGTCCCAACATTTAAAACCATCTACAAAGACAAATTCAAATTTGAAGGAAACCGTGCAATTGTTTTTAAGTTAAGCGACAAAATACCTGAAGCCGAATTAAAGCATTGCATTTCGATGGCCTTGAGTTACCACAAAATAAAAAACCTGCCATTGTTGGGGGCATGAGCCCAGGATGTAGCGGACAGGCATGATTTATAAGTAAAGCTAGGTTTACACATCATAATCGTTGATATTTTCCAGGATTTGATTTCGGAGCAAAATCAAAAGAACTTTCAATTCAACTTACTGTAAGCCTCATCACCAGCGATCATAATATGCAAAAATTTTAATAAAAAATTAATCGCCCACCTCATCGTTATTATTTACTTATTTTGCAGCATAATCAACAAATACAAATCATAAAACTATGCGATATCTAATAATTATTACACTACTCATTACTATTTTATCAGGCTGCAATCAGCAATCCAAAAATACTGAAAGCAGTAGCTCGGTACTTGATGATGTTATGAATCAGGTTTCAACCGACAATATCAACGAAGTTACAGTGCTTGAATTTGCCAATGCCGGTGCATACACTTATGTTAAGCTCGACGACAATGGCAAGGTTTTTTGGGGAGCCATCACCGCACGTGAAGTTGAAGTAGGTAAATCATACATTTACAAGCCTTCGTTGATGATGAGAAATTCCGAAAGCAAGCAGTTGGGTAAAACTTTTGATTCGGTAATGTTTATCCAGGATTTCAGCGATGCCAAAAATGTTCACGAATCAAGTATTGCAAGATCAGAACTTCAGGCACATACTAAAACAGCCCCGCAAAGTGGTATTAATGTTGAACCTGCCAAAGGAGGCAAAACCGTTGCCCAAATCTATGCCGGCAGAAATTCGTTGAACGGAAAGAAAGTTACAGTAAGAGGAAAGGTTGTTAGGATTAGCGAAAACATAATGAACCGTCACTGGATGCATATTCAGGATGGTACTGAAAACGATGGAAATGTTGATTTGACTATAACCACAGTTATGCCTTTGGATTTCAAAGTTGGCGATGTTGTAACCTTTAGCGGAGTGCTTGCTGCCGATAAAGATTTTGGTGCAGGTTACAAATATGCTGCAATCATCGAAGGCGCTTCTTGGTAAAAGAAATCATCGCACATCACGGTTTGATAGATAAATTTATAGGTGATGCAATAATGGCCGTTTTTCATGGCGATCATCATTTGGACAACGCTATTGATGCATGCATTGCGGTAAGAGATCAAATTGCAAAATTGCCGGCCCTTTCTGAAAATGTAAACTTCAAACCCAATGTTTCTATTGGTATAAATGGTGGCGAGCTGGTTTCTGGGAATATTGGATCAGTCAGCCTAAGGCGTCTCGATTACACTGTAATTGGCGATGTTGTTAACACTGCTTCCAGACTTCAGTCTGCGGCCAAACCCGGTCAAATTATAATTGGTAAAAGCTCATACGATCAAGTAAAAGAATCGTTTAAGTGTAATAAAGTGGGAGAGGTAAATCTTAAAAATAAAGCACAGCCTATTATAATATATGAGGTGTTGGAGTAATTTTGTTCCTCTACGATTTGGATTTAGTGATTATCTAAAAAGAGATAAACCAAAAAAATATTTAATTTTGGAGCTAATAAATCCAAAAACGATTTAAAAATGGAGCTGATAAGAAGATTTTTTAATGATCCGGAAGCCAGCTTTTTTTTGTTTGGCGCACGGGGCACGGGCAAATCAACCTGGCTAAAAATGAATTTCACACACGATACACTTTATGTTGATTTGTTAAATCCTGAAAATTTCAGGAAATACTCGGCAAGACCCGAACGCCTGGGGGAATTGCTTGCCGGCAATCCAGACGCGCAAACTGTAATCGTTGACGAGATACAAAAAGTACCGGAATTACTGGATGTTGTGCATCACCTTATTGAAGAAAACAAGAATGTCCGTTTTATTTTAACCGGTTCCAGTTCAAGGAAACTAAAAAGATCTGGGGTAGATTTGCTGGCAGGTCGTGCAATACACAAAACATTCCATCCATTTATGGGAGCAGAATTAGCTGAAAACTTTGATTTGGCACATGCCCTTAAATATGGTTTGATCCCGCTAATTTACAGGTCTAAAAATCCTATTGAAACACTCCATTCATACATCACCTTGTATATTAACGAGGAGGTGAAAATGGAGGGATTGATAAGGAATGTTGGTGGTTTTAGCCGATTTCTGGAGACCGTTAGTTTTTCAAACGGGAGTGTTATAAATATTTCTGAAATTGCAAGGGATAGCCAGGTTGGCCGAAAAGCCGTGGAAGGCTACATTTCAATTCTTGAAGATTTACTCCTATCCATTCAAATTCCTGTTTTTACTAAAAAGGCCAAACGCCTTTTAATTGCCCATCCAAAATTTTATTTTTTTGATACCGGGGTTTTCCGCGCTTTGCGGCCAACCGGGCCACTCGACAGACCACAGGAAATTGATGGACTGGCACTGGAAACGCTCACATTGCAGCATCTACGTGCATGGATCGGGTACAGTGGGAATGGAAGTAAAATTTATTATTGGCGTACAAAAGCAGGACTGGAAGTGGATTTTATAGTTTACGGGGCTGAACATTTTTACGCTATTGAGGTAAAAAATACCGATACCATAAGATCAAACGATCTAAAAGGGCTAAAGGCATTTCAGTCGGATTATCCACAGGCAAAGGGCTATTTGATTTATCGTGGAAAGGAAAAGGTCAGGATCCAAAATATTTTATGTATTCCTGCCGGGGACTTTTACCAAAATCTTATCCCGGGTAATGCATTTGAATATGCCCATCAGGATTGAATGCAAGAAAGTAGGTGAGATAAAAATGAAAAACATAGCCCTGCCAATGGTGATTTACGAGGTGATTGAATAGAGGATTTTTCTTAACTTCATTTTTTAGTAGTTATCTGCAAGTTTGAGACAGATTGCCCGCCTTGCCGTTTGCGCTGGTAAAGGAGGTGGCGAGGCAGGCTTCGTTGCTTCGCTCTTCGCAAAATCTTTGTTTAAAACAAGCTCCCGGAGGTATGCCAGATTAAAAAATGGATTTTGCGAGCGAAGCGAAGCAATCTACCTCCCACCAGCACAATAAGATTCAAAACTCCAACTTTCCATTCCTCCAGTACGCCTCCTCCAAACTAGGGAATTGTAATTCAAGCTTTTTTATTACCTTTACTTCCTTGAACCCCAAACATCCTGAGCAGATGAAGATTAAATTAACTTTCATTGTTGTTCTTTTCCTCCTGGCAAACCTTGCCCCGGCCCAGGTAAAATTCCGTGTAAAAAAACTAAATGCCGACAGCCTGGTGGCTTTACTTCCCGAAAAGGTAGGTGCAGAAAAGGTGGATGTTTTGAATTTACTCTCCAATGTAATTTGCAGACAAAATATTGACAGCAGCATAAACCTCGCCAACCGGGCAATCAATCTGTCGCAGGAATTGAATTACAAAAAAGGGCTTGCTGATGGGTATTACAATACAGGTAATGGTTACTATTTGTTGGATACACTGGAGCCTACCATAACAAATTATATGAAAGCTTTTCGGATTTATGAGGAACTTGGCCCTTCGGAATGGTACGGAAATGTTTGTTTGCATATTGCCGGTGTAAATTATTTTACAGGCAGGGATGATGAAGTGATGCCCTACGTTTATAAGGCCATAAGCATGTTCGAAAGCCTTGATGACAGGGAGGGATTGTATAATGCCTATTTTTCAATGGCCATAGGGAAATGCACACTTGTTCCCTATGAATTTGACACCGCAATTTATTATTATAAAAAAGCAATGAACTATCTAAATACTGACAGGGATCAAAATTATTTAGCTATCCTGCACAGGGATATCGCCATCATCTATCGGAGGCAATTCTATGCTACAAACAATACCTCAGTTTTATCAAAGAGCCTTACCTGGTTTTACAAAGCACTTGACATTCCGAATATTTCAGATAGATATAAAATATGGTTCCTTTGGGAAGTAAGGAAATTATGGAATGAATACAATACACAAGCCGGATTGGACTCTGCTGATGCCTGTCTGCAAAGGATGAGGTATTTAAAAGATAAAAATAAAACTGAACTTGATTCCATCCCTGATTTATATATGGTTCTCTCGTGCCTTGACCCGGCGAAAATCAGCTATTGGCAGGGCGATAATGAACAGACCATTGCTGACCTCAAACAAGCGCTTAAAAAGGTAGAGTCATGGCTGTCCGGTTTTTCAGCAAATAATTACCATGATCCCTCTCATGGTTTAAATACAAAATTTTACCTTAAAGTTACCAGGAAGGATATTCATTATTACATGTATGAATCATATATCGAATTAGGTGAATTTGAACTTGCGCTTGAAAGCTATATATTAAGTGAACAGGCCAGGGAGGAAATATTTCTAAAAAAGAATCAGGACTATATTACTGTGCTGGAGACGGCTGCAAAAGATGAAAAAAATAAAAGCCAGCTTGAATTACTGGCTAGTGAAAATGAATTGCATAAAATGAGGGTAAGGCAATCAAGGATCTGGCTGATAGCCTTGGGCGGATTTGTGATCATCTTTGTCCTTATGACTGTACTTCTTATCCGTCAGAGAAAAATACGGGCTGAACACAAAATCATACTTCGGGAACAAAAGCTAATACACGAACTGAAACTTAAACATGTAGAATCGAAAAAACTAAAGGAACTCGATCATTTAAAATCACAGTTTTTTGCCAATGTTTCCCACGAATTTCGTACACCCCTCACGCTGATTCTTAGCCCTGCTGAGAAACTTCTGGGCAAGATTACCCACGAAGATCATCGAAGGGACCTCTTGCTCATCCATCGTTATGCCCGCAGACTGCGAAGGCTGATCAACCAGCTATTAAACCTGTCGAAACTGGAGGCAGGAAAACTAAAGCTAAACGCGAGAGAGGAAAACATTGTTAAACTGCTTAAAACGTTTACTCAATCCTTTGAGTCGCTGGCTACCCAAAAGAAGGTCCATCTTGATTTTAAGTCTGAAAAAGAAGAGATCATTGTATCCATCGATCAAAACAAATTGGAAATTGTAATCAATAACCTGCTTTCGAATGCTTTTAAATTTACACCTGAAGGAGGCCGCATTAGTGTTGAGGTAGCAAGTATGCCGGATGACGACAATGGGGGCAAGGAGGTTCATATCATCGTTTCGGATTCAGGTTCGGGAATACCGGAAGATAAGCTGGAAAAGGTCTTCGAACGCTTTTATCTCGTGGATGAAACAAATGTTGGCAGCCATGAAGGAAGCGGCATTGGGCTGGCCCTGGCCAAAGAATTGGTAGAACTTCACCGTGGAGAAATCAGGGTAGAAAGCAAAATGAATGTGGGGACAACTTTCAGGATTATATTACCGATACCTGGGCCGATTACAACAGCAGGGGAAAATAATGGATTTGAGGAAACACCTGGTGATGATGCAATAGATGAATTTTCACAGGAAATCCCACAAAGTGATATTTACCAACCGGAGATTGAAAAGAAACCTGATGAAAGGAAACCCGACATCGATTCAAGCAAACCCGTACTATTGGTTGTGGAGGACAATCCGGATCTGAGGGCACATATATGTTCTCATTTGTCGGGCGAATATAATATCATCGAAGCCAAGGATGGAGAAGAAGGTCTCGGGGAAGCAATACGCGTCATTCCAGATTTGATTATCAGTGACGTGATGATGCCGAAAATGGATGGATTTGAAATGTCGAACACGATAAAAAATGATGAGCGGACCTGTCATATTCCTGTCATCCTGCTTACTGCCCTTGCAGCAAGAGAAAGTAGGATTGAAGGTTTTGAAACAGGCGCAGATGATTTTATTTCGAAACCCTTCGATATGGAAGAATTGCAGATAAGGGTAAAAAATCTTATTGCACAGCGACACCGGGTCAGCCAATTCATCGAAAGAAAAATTAAAACCCTTCATAGTACCCTTCATCTGGATTTTACGGATAGTGGTATCACCTCTATGGATGAACAGTTTATGCAAAAAGCCATCGAGCAGTTGCAGATACACCATAGCAATCCGGAATTCAACATTCATGATTTCGGCCGGCATGTTGGCCTGAGCGTGGCGCAATTGAATCGAAAGATCAAAGCATTAACGGGACAGTCAAGCTCGGAATTTATCCGTACCTACCGATTGAACAGGGCTGCTGAACTGATTAAGAAAAAAACCGGCACTGTTGCCGAGATAGCTTATGATGTGGGTTTTAACAATCCATCATATTTCACTGAGTGTTTCAAGCAATACTTTGGCCAGCTTCCTTCCGGGTTTCACAACTCCTGACCCAACGTAAAGGTATTGCTGCGCAAATCAGATTTCTCAGTCCCCGAATGGTCGGGGCTGGCTGCAAGCTCCTTTCTAATGACAACTTTTTGTAAAATGTTGAAAATGGAGATCTCCATATAAGTAATGATTCTCCCTGTGCAGGAGTTGGGATTGATTCTTTAGATGTTTATGGTATAATGTACTACTGCCCTTCAACTGATATTGAAGGTAATCCCCGCCCCTTGCCGTTTTCTGCAATGCCTGATATGGGTGCAGATGAAGTGGATGAATATGTGGGAGTTGAAGCTTTGAGCGTTGAGGGTTTGGCGTTGAACGTTCGATGTTTTCCAAATCCGGTAACTTCCTCCGCAACCATCCACTTCACCCTCCCCGCCGCCGGCTTTGTAAACCTCGACATCCACGATATCACCGGAAGAAAAATTAAGACCCTGCACTCAGGATTTTTGCAGGAAGGGGAACATAGTTTTACGTGGGATGCTGATGGTATTAACGAGGGAATGTATTTGTTGAGGTTCGAGAAGGATGGGGTTTCGGATAGTAGGAAGCTTTTGCTTGTGAAATAAAAAATATAAGATGTCAGATGTTTGATCTGTGATATGAGATTTTAGGAAACTCCAGATCAAACATCATATCTGCCTCGCCGTGGTGATGACCATCGCAGACGGCAAGGCGGGCATCTAAGATCGGACATCTGATATCAAAAAAAACGTACTTGTATCGCTTATTACCAGAATTCCGGGCAGATTGCCACTCCGCCAGCTGGCGGATCGCAATAGCCCTTCTTTGGAACAACCATTCGCAATGAAAATAGTTCCACTTAAAATGGGCTTTGCGAGGAGTCCCGCACGTGCGGGAACGAAGCAATCTGCCAAAACTTTGTAGTTATCATATTAGAACATGCTTCCGCCTTCAAAATAGTTGCTTACCAGGATTTCAACCCAAACCCCAATTCATAAATTTTTCTTACATTTATAGCATTAATTTTTCATTGCTAAACAATTACATCGAATGATTGATCTGCGATTTAATGGAAAACAAATGAAAGGCTGTAGTAAAACATTCTGGTTTTTACTCCTGATGGTAACTTTACCATCTACCTTCGCCTATCCCCAAACCGGGCAATACAAATTCAGGCACCTTACTACCGAAGACGGTCTCCCATCCAATTGGACATGGAGTGTGATGCAGGATTCTATAGGTTTTATGTGGTTTACAACAAGAGCAGGATTGTGCAGGTACGATGGGTACAATGTAAAAGTCTTTCAATATGACCCGGCTGATTCTACTTCCATCTCAGAACTTTATGTAAAATCAATTATAACAGAGGATTCAAATGGATTCATTTGGGTGGGTTCATTAAACGGCTTAAACAAATTTGATCCTATTACCGAAACATTCATCCGTTATTTTCGAAATCCGGATGATCCTCACAGCATAAGCAGTAATTGGGTCAGATGTACTTATCTTGACAGGCAGGGAATTGTTTGGATAGGGACAAAAGGTAATGGGCTCAACCGGTACAATGCTGAAACAGACAATTTTGATTCTTTTTTGCCCAGCCCTGATTTTTCATTACACAGTGGAATCAGGGGTATTTATGAAGACAGCTCCGGAATTTTTTGGGTTGGAACCGCAAATGGCCTATATCAGTTCGACAGGGAAATAGAAGAATTTATTTTAATCAAACTGGTAAAGAAGAAAGGGGAAAGAATAGTAAACAGGTTTACGACCATAAGCGAAGATAATGATGGCAACATCTGGTATTGTGCCGACCGCATCTATAAATACAATAAATCCACAAAAAAATTTACCCTTTTTACAGGATTTTCTGTTGAAAGTACATGGAGTTCAAATCCAAATTTTATGAATATCCTGATGGATCATTCTGGCAACAACCAAACACTTTGGATTGCAAGAGATGGTTTGTACAAATATGATCTGTCTGCCGAAAAGCTAACCACCATCTATAATGATCCCTCTGACCAGGAAAGTTATGTAGGGCGCAATCCAAGGGGCTTTTACCAAGACCCAACAGGACTGATGTGGATAGCAACAGTCAGTGGAATTTCCATTCTGGATCCCAGGTCAAGCCAGATTAAATCCCATCCTGATGTTGCTGAAAAATTTCAATTGGATGCTGTTTCATTTTTAAAAGACCGTCAGGGTCACTTTTGGATTGGTGGAGATAATGGCTTGATCCATTATGATAAAAACATGAGGCTTGTTCACTGGTATAAACCCGTAAAAGAAAACGAAAATTCATTCAATGGAGTAGTTGGGAAGATCATAGAAGATAGTGAAAAAAACATCTGGATTGCATGTCCCGGAGATGGTGTGTATATTCTTGACAGTGGGATGAATGAGTTTTTACGGTGCAAATTACTCAAATATGGTAAGGATGTCAGGCCGAATAACCTTGGGGATATTTATGAGGATGCCCAGGGTACCCTTTGGGTTGCGAGCGATGGACTCTTTAAACGGGTAAAAAATTCACCTGAACCAACAACATTCTATTTGGATACCAGTAACCGGAGAACAAGTAATAACACACACACCCGCATACAAGAAGACCATTCCGGCAATTTATGGATATCATCAATTTCAGGAGCGCTACTGCGTCAGCCTGAATCCGACAGGAGTACAGACAATTTTTTTGAATATACACACGATCCCGCTGATCCAACCAGCCTTAGCAATAGTCATATCTGGACGGTTTATGTTGATGATCACGGAGAGGTATGGGTAGGAACCAATCATGGATTAAATAGGTATGTACCGGAAAAGGATTGTTTTGAGAGGTTTCTTATGAATACGGAACCAGGTGCAAGTTTTATTTATGATATCGCAAGGGATAGGAATGGCTATCTTTGGTTGACAACGGAAAATGGCTTGATCGGATTCGATCCCATCGCTATTGATGAATCAGCCAATGTAAAAAATCAGATAAAAGAATATTTACCTTTTAATAAAGTTTTTAGGTCTGATATGTACAAAGATCAATCAGGTATTATATATGTTGGCAGCAGGTTAGGTTCGGGAAATGGGTATTTTAGTTTTCATCCTGATGACATCACAAAAAATAGAAGCATTCCCCCAATTGTAATAACAAGTTTTACAGTTCGAAATAAATCAATAGAATTAGATACTGCCATTACCTTAAAGCAAAATCTTACACTCAGGTATAACCAAAATTATTTGTCGTTTGAGTTTGCCGCGCTGGATTACACCAAACCTGATCAAAACCAGTATGCCTATATGCTTGAAGGCCTTGACAAAGATTGGATTTATTCAGGAAACCGCAGGTTTACAAATTACACCAAAGTGCCACCGGGGAATTACATTTTCAGGGCAAAAGGATCGAACAGCGATGGTTACTGGAATGAAGCAGGAACATCAATATCAATAACCATCCTTCCACCACCCTGGCTTACCTGGTGGGCCTATATTCTTTATGGCATTGCTCTCAGTGCTTTGCTCTATGCCCTCCGCCGCTATGACCTGAAACGGCAGCGGCTGAAACAGCAATTTGAACTGGAGCACGTGGAAGCCGAAAAACTCAAGGAACTGGACGTCTTAAAATCCCACTTCTTTGCCAATATTTCACATGAATTCCGTACACCATTGACTTTAATCCTGGGCCCTGTTGAAAAACATTTACCTTCAATTAAAGATCAGTCACTTAAACAGGATTTGAATGTTGTGCAACGAAATGCCCTCAGGTTGCAAAGGTTGATCAACCAGATTTTAAACCTGTCGAAGATCGAATCCGGCAAAATGAAATTACAGGTTAGTGAGCAAAATGTTGTTAGCCTGGTAAACGGCTATGTCCAGTCCTTTGAATCCCTGGCAAAGCAAAAGAATATTAATTTGGTTTTTAATTCGGATGTAGAAAACCTTAAGATTTTTGTTGATAAAGACAAAATAGAGAAAATCCTGTACAATCTTTTATCCAATGCTTTTAAGTTTACGGATGAGGGAGGAAGGATAGAGATATCAGTCCACAGTTCTCAGTCTTCAGTCCACAGTTCTCAGTCTGAAGATTATGGCAAAGCGACTGCTGACTGGAGACTGAAGACTGCTGACTTCCCCGACCCGTGCGTCAGCCTCACCATCTCCGACACCGGCCGCGGCATTCCCCCTGAAAAGCTTGATCACATCTTCGACCGATTTTACCAGGCAGATGATTCATATACCCGTGACCATGAAGGAACGGGAATTGGACTTGCACTCACAAAAGAGTTGGTGAAGCTGCATCATGGCGAAATCAGGGTAGAGAGTGAAATTGGAAAAGGATCAACTTTTACAGTGATTTTACCTGCCGGGAAAGAACATTTTAAACCCGATGAAATAGTTGCTACGGTTAAATCAGAAGATCAAAATGAAGATATCCTGGCTCAACATCCTGAATTGAAAACTCATAATGAAAATAGCATAAATGAAAATTCATCATCGGATGAGTCGAAACCTATTTTGTTAATTGTTGAAGACAATGCGGACCTGCTATCATATATTCGCGGCTACCTGGATGAATCCTATTTTGTACTTGAAGCACGGGATGGTGAAGAAGGACTGCAGGAGGCGATAAAGAACATTCCCGACCTTATCCTTAGCGATGTGATGATGCCTAAAATGGATGGTTTCAAACTCTGCTCCAGCTTGAAATCAGACGAACGGACCAGTCATATTCCTGTTATCCTGCTTACGGCACGCGCCTCATCCGAAAGTAAAATTGAAGGCCTCGAAACCGGGGCTGACGATTATCTTTCCAAACCATTCGATGCAACAGAGTTAAAGATCAGGATCAAGAACCTGATCCTGCAACGGCAAAAACTCAGGGAAAAATTTGCCGGTGACTTCTGGAAAGAGAATAAACTTCCGGTTTTACAATCTGTTGCGTCTGGCTTGAATCAAATGGATAAACAATTTTTGCAAAAGGCCCTGGATGTTGTGAACCAACATTTACCCGACACAGATTTTAACATTGAGATCTTTGCACGCGAAATGGCCTTGAGCCGTCAGCAGATGCACCGGAAGTTCCGGGCGCTGGTCAATCAATCTGCAACAGAATTCATCCGCACCATCCGACTGAAAAATGCTGCCGATCTGCTTACCCAAAAAAGTGGTACTGTCAGCGAGATTGCCTACGATGTAGGTTTCAATACGCTCTCTTACTTCACCAAAAGTTTCCAGGAGCAATTTGGGGTTACACCGTCAGAATATGCTGATGAGTATTCCAAAAAATAATTTCATTCCTAAAATATCACTCGCGTAGTGATATGACAAAATGGAATAGATTTCTCCCTTCAACACTCCGCTACGCTTTGTGTTTTGGTCGAAATGACATTGTATTGGTCGAATAGGGGGGATGAGAATTGCGAACGCACAGCGTTCGCAATTCTCATCCCCATTCCATCCTAAAGCCCTTTGTCACCTCGAAGGATCGTAGCGACTGAGGGGTCTATTTTATTTTGCTTGTAATTCAGTACATTACAAAAACTTGTAATTAGTACGAGCGAAGCGATGGAGAAATCTATCTTTCATGCAACAGATTATCACATTACAAAAATTTCAACAATGTTTTTAAGTTGTAAAGGGTTTAAAGCCCCGACCAACCAACCTTCACTTCGTTTCGGTCGGCGGAGAGGGAGGAGATGCCCGCCTTGCTCGCCTCGCTGGAGCTAAGGCGAAGCGGGCCGTTGAGGCAAGGAAACCCTGAAAGTTTTTTTTGGAAACACCAGGGCCGCTAGCCCTTCCTTCGTCAGGGCTTGCATCCCTTGCTCCATATTCTAAAACTCACAAATAACAAATCCCAAAGTACAAACAAATCTCGAAGCTGAAATTTCAAACGGTTTGTGATTTGAACATTGGATATTGGAATTTATACCAATTTAACATCAAAATGAGCCAAAGCGAAATTTTGATGCATAAATGGTAAATGCCGACCTGCCTGCACAGCCGTTTCGGCAGGCAGGTGTATATTTAAAGCGCCATTAAAAGCATAGTGAATTAATGGCGCATTTTAAATAACAATCGGTATTATTTGTTATTTGGGTTTTGAGTTTTGGAATTTCTCACTCATGAGACATGAGTGGTAAAGATTGAGACATTAGAAGAAAGGGAATGATACAGTCCGAAACTAATTTTGCTGGAAATATTTTTCTAAACAATTTAAAGGAGATCATTACCATGAAAACAAAACTTTTTTTTACAGTCATGTTGAGCTGCTCGATCATTTTTGCATCAGCTCAAATTATTCACGTACCTGCCGATCAAACAACAATTCAAGAAGGAATTAATGCTGCATCAACCGGCGGCACCGTTTTAGTTGCTGAAGGGACATACTATGAAAACATCAACTTCTGGGGAAAAGCCATCACCGTAACAAGTAATTTTATCACGACTGGCGACACCAACACCATCAATAACACTATTATTAATGGCAGTCGGCCCAGTAATCCTGATTATGCATCAGTTGTTTCTTTTACCACGGGCGAGGATACAACATCAATTATAAGCGGGTTTACCATTACTGGTGGTACGGGGTTACTTGATGCTTCAATACCGGCAAGACTTGGAGGTGGGATTGTTTGCATAAATGCCAGCGCTAAAATTAGCCATAACAAAATTATTGCAAACGAAGTGGATCATCAGACTGCGGCATTCGGAGCCGGTATAGCTTGTACGATGTATTTGCAGAGCAAATGGGTTGTTATTGAGCACAATGTTATCGCTGATAACTATAACCATGCAGCTGATGTTATTGCGCAGGGAGGTGGCATTTATATCGGGGAGAACACAGGCAGTAGTATTGCACTGAGCGCGCGGGTAAGCCATAATACCATAGAAAATAATAGTTGTTATAGTGATCAAAACCGCGCCGATGGAGGTGGAATTAAAATTGAAGGTAGCGATGGTGTAAAAACGATACTTTCTTTTAATAATAACCTTGTTAAAAGTAATTATATCCGGGGTAGTTCTACGCGCGGAGCCGGTTTGTGTGGAATACGCGCAGGTGCTGATATTACTAATAATGTTTTTTCGGATAATTACATTGATGAAACAAGCATTCAGTTTCGGGGAGCTGCAATAGCTTTCAAATACCCGTATCATATGGTTAATATTATTGACAATCAAATTTCGAATAATTTATCACCAATAGACTATTATGATTGCAGAGGTGCTGTTAGTATAATGGATGGTTATGAAACACCGGTTAAAGTAGATAAGAATATTTTTACAAATAATGTAGCGTACGATGGAGCTGGTTTTTATTCAAGACGAAGCTATAATCTAATTGTTTCAAATAATATTTTCTCTGGTAATGCAGCATACAGGGGAGCAGCATTATCATCATATCAGAATTACGGGGATGCATTAAACCAGCCTCTGATTGTAAACAATACATTTATTAGAAATACCGCCACTTATGCCGGAGCTGCGATACGGTTCGATGGTGAACTTAAAGCACCGATTATTTTTAATTGTATTTTCTGGGAAAATGAAGCTCCTCTTGGAAAAGATATCAGAAATGCAAGTGCTCTGGAGTTAGTGGTTTCTTATTCTAATATAGATACCGATAGTATTTCAGGATTGTGGAATGGTGAAGGAAATATAAATAATGACCCCTTGTTTATTGATGCTGAAAATGGCGACTTTCATTTAGCGGCGGAATCCCCATGCATTGATGCCGGCGATCCATCCTCACCTCCCGATCCGGATGGAACGATTTGCGATATGGGTACCTATTATTTCGATCAAAGAGAAATTGTTGCCCTCTTAGCCACCGATACCACTGCTATGTCATTTACCGCCAACTGGCAGGCCGCTGATGATGCCACAGGGTATTTACTGGATGTGGCCACAGATGAAAACTTCACGAATTTCGTTTTTCAAAACCAGGATGTAGGGAATGTTTTGTTCTTTGCGGTTAATAATTTAAATCCAATTTCGGTTTACTATTACCGTGTTAGGGCAAATTATTTCTTCGGCAGAAGTGGCTATTCCAATACAATTGTTGTTGCGACACTAACCACGGTTGAAGAATTCAAGGTTCAAAGTTCGGCGTTCGATGTCCGGTGTTACCCCAATCCTTTCCAGAGTCAAACAACAATCAGTTTCACCTGTCCAGATGCTGGTTTTGTAAACCTGGAAGTTTGTGGTATCACCGGCAGAAGAATTACCACCCTGCACTCGGGATTGTTGTAGAAAGGGGAGCATAAATTTGTGCTGAGGGCTGATGGAATGAATGAAGGAATGTATTTGTTGAGGTTGGAGATGAATGGGTTTTGTGAGGGTAGGAAACTATTGTTGTTGAGATAAACTGGGTGATTTTTTCTTAGCCAATCCCAGTTGCTTAGCAGATTGCGTCGCTTCGCTCGCAATAGCCCTTCTTTGGAACGACCATTCGCAATGAAAATAGTTCCACTTAAAATGGGCTTTGCGAGGAGTCCCGCACGTGCGGGAACGAAGCAATCCGCCAAAACTTTGCAGTTATCATTTTAGAACATGCCTCCGCCTTCAAAATAATTTCGAGCCAGGATTTCAACCCAAACCCCAATTCATAAATTTTCCTTACATTTACACCACTAATTTTCATTGCTAAACAATTACTCCAGGTAACTGAAAGGCAATTAATGGCTAATCTATGAAAAGCTCTGGTAAAATACATTTGCTGATTTTCTTGCTGATGATATTTCCATTTGCCTTTCTGTACTCCCAAACCGGACAATACAAATTCCGGCATATCACAGCCAAAGATGGACTTTCCTCACATTATGTTCGATGCATCATTAAAGACTCAAGAGGTTATATGTGGTTTGGGTCTATTGGTGGGTTAGACCGTTTTGATGGATACAGCATTAAGGTCTATCACCACAATCCAGAAGATTCTACATCTATTTCCAGTAATTCTGTAAGATCCATATTAGAAGATACCAACGGAGATTTACTTATTGGAACTACAAAAGGAGGATTAAACCGTTTTGATTTCGAAACAGGAAAATTTACGCGTTACCAGCACAATCCAAGCGATTCAAGCAGTATCAGCCATAATCGTGTGAATGTTATTTACAGGGGTGATAACGATTCAATCTGGGTAGGCACTCAAAATGGACTCAACTTATTTGATCCTTCCACCGGAACATTCGAAGTATTTAAACAGAACCCTGACATACCAAAAAGTAAAAAAGACCAGATAAACGAAATTTATCGAGATAATGCGGGAATACTCTGGATAGGGACAAATGATGGTTTATTCCAGTTTAATATTGATAAGCGAGAGTTTAAAGCCATCGATTTAATTATTTCCCGGGAATCCGTTATAAATGGAGAAAAAATCATCAGATCAATTATTGAAGATCAAAACCATGTACTCTGGATTGGAACTGATTTCTCAATCTTTAAGATTTTTAACGGGGAGCAGGAGTGGTTGGGGGATGAAAGTCATAGGTCCAAATATCCCATGAATACATTAATTAATGATATTGTTAAATATAGTAACAAAGCAACCAATCAATTATGGATAGCTACATATTGGGGCTTATACAAAAATGATTTTAAATCGGGACAATTTACCAGTATCTTCAGTGATCCTGATAACAGTGAAAGTTTATTGATCAATGGTATTCTTTCACTTTACATGGATAACAATAACTTGTTGTGGATCGCTGGTGAGGATGGGATCGATATACTCAATCTTAACGATAATCCTTTCCATCAATACACCAAGCCGGTTATTGGTACGTACAGAGTATCTGTCGTTACTTTTTTTGAAGATAAGGAAGGGATGTTTTGGATGGGTGCGCCCAATGGTGGCTTAATGAAATTTGATTCGGATCGAAACCTGATCGAGAGATTTGAATTTTTAATGGCTGGAAATATTGTAAGTAGCAGTTACAGTGTTTTTGAAATTTTAGAAGATTCAAAACAATTTATGTGGATAGGAATGAACCGGCCTTTCCCTGGTATTTATCTATTTGATAAAGAGAAAAAATCTTTCACTAAAATAGTTTGTGATACTTCATCCAATCATCCGGAGCCTAAATCAAGTCAGGTAATTATTGAAGACCATGAAGGTATTGTCTGGTATGGTACAAATTCTGGTATATATTGGTTTGATAACAAGAATTACGATTCTTTATTCATTCGGTTTTCTGATGACGAAATACTTTCCCGGGCACGGATAAATGATTTATACTTGGACTACAACAATGGCCTATGGATAAGCTCATCAAAAGGTCTTTACTGGCTCCCCGAGGAAAACAGAGATTCAATGAATTTAATAAAATTTGATCCTGGCGAACAGGGAAATAAAAGCTTCCATGGTATGCCAAATGCAGTTATCCAATGCAAAAACGGATTTTACTGGCTAGGTGCATCTGAAGGCTTGTATCAGTTCAACCCCTTATTAAGCGAATTTAACGAAATAGAGAAAGAAAATGACCTTATCGGGAATAATAATATCTTTTCAATAACTGAAGATAAGCAAGGATTTTTATGGCTGAACTCCATGAAAGGCCTTGTGAGGTTTAACCCTCGGGCAGAGGAAAATGAATCCCCAAAGTTTTACGATATTTCAGATGATTTGTCTTACATAGCCTATGATTTTTCTGACCTATTTCTCAGTAGTGATGGAAGAATTTTCCTACCAGGAAGAGGTGGCAAACAGGACGGGTTTTATTATTTCCACCCGGATAGCATCAGCTATAATCAAAATATTCCGCCAATAGTTATCACTCAATTTTTAGTAAAGGATGAAAATTTTTACCCGAATAAAAATGAATTTTCGAAGGGAAGTATTAGGCTAAAGTACAAGCAGAATTTCTTTTCGATTGCATTTGCTGCATTGGATTATATCGCCCCTGGCAAAAATCAATATGCCTACTACCTCGAGGGATTGGAAGATGGATGGATTCATTGTGGAAACAGGAGGTTAGCTAATTATACCAATGTTCCGCCGGGTGAATATATTTTCAGGGTTAAAGGATCAAACAACGATGGCTACTGGAATAATGAAGGCTCTTCATTAGCCATAACAATTCTACCTCCTCCATGGCTTACCTGGTGGGCCTATATACTTTATGGTATTGCTCTCAGCGCTATGCTCTACGCCCTCCGCCGCTATGACCTGAAACGCCAGCGGCTGAAACAGCAATTGGAAATAGAACATGTGGAGTCTGAGAAGCTGAAAGAATTAGATAGTATGAAATCCAGGTTCTTTGCCAATATTTCCCATGAATTCCGTACACCATTAACACTGATCCTTGGCCCACTTGAAAAATTGAGGTCTAGATTAACCGATAGGGATTCTGACCAGGATTTGAATATGATGCAACGCAATGCACACCGTTTACAAAACCTCATTAATCAACTACTGAATCTTTCAAAACTGGAATCGGGGAAAATGAAATTGCAAACCCGGGAAGAAAACATTGTTGCCCTGATCAAAGGTTATGTCCAGTTATTCGAATCGCTGGCAAAACAAAAGAAAGTTGAATTGATTTCTATTTCAGATGCTGATGACATAAAGCTGTTTGTTGATCAAGATAAAATTGAAAAAATACTGTACAATCTTTTGTCGAACGCGTTTAAGTTTACGGATGAGGGCGGAAGGATAGAGATATCAGTTAGCAGTTCACAGCTTGCCTCGCCGGAGGCGGGTCAACAGTCGGCAGTCGGCAGTCAACAGTCAAGTGATTATAGCAAAGCGACTGCTGACTGGAGACTGAAGACTGCCGACTTGCCTGGCCAGTGGGTAAGCATATCCATCTCCGACACCGGCCGAGGCATCCCCCCCGAAAAACTTCCACATATCTTCGACCGATTTTACCAGGCCGACGATTCCTATACCAAAGACCAGGAAGGATCTGGAATTGGATTGGCCTTGGCAAAAGAGCTCGTTGAAATTCATCACGGGAAAATAGTTGTTGAAAGTGCTGTGGGAAAAGGAACTACTTTCTCAGTATTCCTTCCCTTAAGTAGAGCACACCTTAAACCCGAAGAAATAGTTGATAGAACTTCCATCCCGGTAAAAAGTGAAGGATTTTCTGAACCCATTCCTGAACCAGAATTTTTAGAAAGTGATTTAATATTCGCCGATAATCTAAACCAGCACGAATTTAAAGGAAAAGAAGACAAGCCTTATTTACTGATCGTGGATGACAATGCTGATCTGCGAGCCTATATGAGAGGGTATCTTGATCCGTTGTACTACATTTCGGAAGCAAGGGATGGCGAAGAAGGATTTGTCGAAGCAAGCAAAAAAATACCGGACCTGATCATCAGTGATGTAATGATGCCAAAAATGGATGGTTATGAAATGTGTGCAAAGCTTAAAGCTGACGAACGAACCAGTCATATTCCTGTTATCCTGCTTACGGCACGTGCTTCGATGGAAAGCAGGATTGAAGGCCTTGAAACCGGTGCAGATGATTTTATCACCAAACCTTTTGACGCTGACGAACTACTTATTAGAATTAAAAACCTGATTGAGCAGCGGCAAAAACTTAGGGAAAATTTTATTAAGAATTTAAAACTAATCGGAACAAGTAGTTTACTGCAAATCGAAAATACCGGAATAAACTCCGCGGATCAGGATTTTTTAAAAAGAGCCATCAAAATTGTTGAACAACACCTGTCGGATGAAAATTTTGATACAGTAATGTTTTGCAAAAAGATAGCCATGAGCCGGATGCAACTCTACAGAAAACTGAAAGCCCTTACAAATCAATCCGCAACCGGTTTTATGCGGTCAATCAGGCTAAACAAAGCTGCCGAACTCATTACAAACAAAGCTGGCACCATCACTCAAATTGCCTTTGAAGTTGGTTTCAGCAGCCTCTCCTACTTTGCCAAAAGTTTCCAGGAGCAGTTTGGGGTTTTGCCATCTGAATACGGATCAAGGTAGCTGGAGATCAAAACTCCTTCCCCATTATTCCAAATCAGTCATTTATCAGATCCCGTTCACAATTTGTTGTATTGCAATTTTCGTGACAAATAAAGCTACTGACTATAAAAATAGATTTCTCAGTCCCCGAAGGGTCGGGGCAGGCTGCAAGCTCCATCGAAAAGACAAGGGCATGATTTGTAAGGTGGTGGTGGGCGGGGATAGTCGGGCGCTTTGCGCCCGACTATCCCCGCCCACCTTATGTACTCCATAATGCCTTGTCTTTTCGAGCTCCAAGCCCCGGAAAAAGAGGCCTCAAAGTTTAATGACAAATGAATAGATTTCTCCGGGCGACACTCCGCTTCGCTTTGTGTCTTGGTCGAAATGACATTTTCGATGTCGAATAGAGGGGGGGTGGGAATTGCGAACGCGCAGCGTTCGCAATTCCCACCCCCCATTCCACCCTAAAGCCCTTTGTCACCTCGATGGAGCACAGCAACTGAGAGGTCTATTTTTATGCTTGTATTTCAATGTCTTACAAAAACTTGTCATTAGTACCAAAGGGAGAAATCTATTCATGCTCTTATTATTAATTGGTTTACGCTGAACATAGAAGTTCTGAGCCAACTTAAAGTGCAAATGTTACATAGCAGTTACATTTTGGGATATATGAGTTAGCCTTCCACCCCCATGGTGAAGTAATTTTACCTGCATTAAAAATTTTATCAAATAATTAAAAATTCAGTCATGAAAACAATTATTAAGCTTTCCGTAACTCTAATGATTTCTTTGGTAATCTTTCAACCATTGAAAGGTCAGGTACTATCACAGGATGCACTTGACACCTCTCCCTGGTTTTTTAAGAAACAATTTCTGGAACAAACTTTTCATAGTGCTCAGGAAAAGAAAACACCCGGACACTATTCCAAATCTGATTGGGCTGCAGCTATCGATTCAACCTGGGGAGAAGGTTTAACGGTTGAAACTAAATTAGAAATTTTTAACCTGTTCTGGAATAAAATTGATTGGTATTTCGCATGTTTCCAGGATCTGACCGTTGATTGGGAATCACTAGGGAGAATCTATCATAACGAGATAGCAGATACGGTTAGCAGGGGGCGATTTGCTGCCATAATGAATCATCTGGCTATGGCACTTAAAGAGTCACATACAAATTGTGAAGACAACCTTGTTTGTGTTTATACCGCTTCAGAACCCGGCGTTCCGTTACTTTGGGTCGGAGGTTGGGGCGACAACGGGCATTTTGGTGCAGGTGTAACACCACTACCCGATAGCTCACTACTTGTTTATAAAGCTATTGCCAACCATCCCCTTGGCCTGGTTCCCGGCGATATTGTTTTAGGTTATGATGGTGTGCCATGGAAAATGCTTTACCAGGAACTTTTAACTGCACAGTTGCCAATACATGGCTGGTGGTGGGGATGCTCAGAAAGCTCATATCTCCATTCGTGGCTTGTAAGTGCCGGGTTAAACTGGCATCTGTTCGACACCATTGACATCCACAAATATAATTCGGGAAACACTATTCATTTACCTACTGCACGTCTTGCAGAGTTGGATACAGTATTCTTTTGTACCGAACAAATGGATATCCCCGGGGTACCTATGCCTGATTACTACAATGAACAATTGTTTAGTTATGGACTAATTGAGGATACGCAAATAGCATACATCTATGGATGGGGATGGTTTTGGGAAGCGGAAGATGAGTTTTATGATGCCATTGATGATATCATGAATAACTATGAAACCACAGGATTGATCATTGATTTCCGTATGAATTATGGGGGTAACATGTCTATGAGCAATCCCGGGCTAAGTTTACTATTTAATACAGCAGATACAACAGTTGGATTTGCAGTCCGGTCGGATCCTAACAATCACTTTGCAATGGAGCCGGCACCGAATGGTCCGCCGTCAGCTTACATTATACCAGGGGATTCATTAACCTTTTATGATAAGCCGATTGCCGTATTAACAGGACCAGGTGCAATTAGCTCAGGTGATCAGGTAGCATTGAGAATGAAATTTCACCCTCGTTCAAGATTTTTTGGGAAGTCAACCGCAACAGCATTTAATGCTCCGACTGTTTTAAATCTAGGTACAGGAGGATGGTACTGTAGATATGCCGAAGCTGATGCATATTTAGTTACAGAGCCTGAAAATTATTTAACGCATGATGAATTTGAAGTGGATGAAGAAGTATGGCATAACCCAAATGATGTGGCACAAGGAATCGATGCGGTTGTTGCTGCTGCCATGAATTGGATAGACAGCATATGGGTAAACATGAATGAGCCATCATATGTTTCTTCGGTGAATGGAATAAAAAGTTATCCTAATCCATTCACTAATACCACTACCATCCAATTCTCCCTCCCCGCCGCCGGCATTGTATCCCTCGAAATCCACGACATCACCGAAAGGAAGATTAAAACTTTGCACTCAGGATTTTTGCAGGAAGGGGAACATAGTTTTGTTTGGGATGCTGGGGGAATAAAGGATGGAATGTATTTGTTGAGGATGGAAATGAATGGGGTTTGTGAGGGTAGGAAGCTATTGTTGTTGAAATAAAAGATATCAGATGTATGATGTGTGATCTGTGATATAAGATTTTAGGATCAGATCACACATCGGACATCAAAGATCTGACATCTGATTTCATTTATTCGCTCGCAATAGCCATTTGTTAGAATTGCCATTTGCCTTGAAATTAGGCTCTTAAAAAGTCACTAATGCTAACATGTTAACGATATTTTTTTGTCATCTAATTGATAGAATTACACGAATTGTACCTGCCAAAGGCAGGTAATAATTTGATTAATTAGTGTAATTCGATGATAACTTTTTTCTTTGATTTATAGATGGGTGCTGCCTGTTTTGTCGGGAGGGTGACTCCCGCAAAGCGGCTTTAATTTTCAAATTAATTTAATTTCTTAGAAAACAGATTTTGCGAGGAGTCCCGCACGTGCGGGAACGTGGCAAACCGTTTCATTTCTACGACACTTAATTCCAAGGAAGGCATCCCTTAAAACAACTCAGAAAAAATATTAGTTGTCCGACGACTGAAAGGAGTCCGTATGGATGTTTGATCCAGGATATAAGATGTTGCTTGATGTAGATCAAACTACTGCCTTCTGTTTTTCTTTATTCCACATCGTCTGGATATTATTTCGTAAATTTGGCTGAAAATAATCAAGGCCTTACGCATGCAGAAGTATTTTGGAAATACTGTTTTATCTTGGCTCATCTTCATTCCGTTCATGATATTGGAGAACACGAGTTCCATTGCCCAGCAGCAAAGTGCCTTCTACCCAAACCTGGCCACAGTTCCCGGTCTGCCCGCAAAAATGGTTTATTCGGTATTTAAAGACTCCAGGGGCTTTATGTGGTTCGGTACCGAAAATGGCCTTTACAGGTGGGATGGTTATGATTATAAAGCGTTTCATTACGATCCAAACGACAGCACCTCCATCTCAGGCAATTTGATAAGCCGGGTTCTGATGGAAGATGATGATGGTAATATCTGGATCGGAACACAGTCCAGTGGAATGAACATCTATAACCCGAATACTGAAACTTTTACCCGTTTTTACCGAGAAGCCGAATTTCAATTCGATTTTGATTTCAACAGGCTTCTGGTAGCCCTAACCGATAAAGATGGTGATATCTGGCTGGCAGCTGGTTTTGCTGGTGGGATAACTAAAGTTGACCTTATAACCGGAACCCTTACCCAATACTGGAATAATACGGATGACTCCACATCCTGGATGAACAGAACATCATTGATCCACGAAGACAAATCAGGTAGATTATGGGTAGGGACTTACAAAGGCTTGTATTTGTTCAACAAAGAAACCGGGACATTCTTAAACATGGGTTCAGTTATCAAAGTACCAGAAGGACTCGATAATTCTGTTGTAAAATGCATTTTTGAAGACCAGGAAGGGATCCTCTGGGTTGGGGCCTACCCGGGCTTATATAAAATAAATATCGAACAGAATCTTGTAGAGCATTTCATACATGATGAAAATGATCCTCATAGTTTAGCCAGTAATAGTATAAAGGTGATTTCTGACAATCCAAACGATAATGGGAAATCACTTTTAATAGTAACCCGGGTCGGTATAAATAAACTGGATAAAACTACAGGTATCGTCACTCGCTTCAATAACGATCCCGACGATCCTAAATACCGTGCTTTTAATGCAATGTTCGACTGGTTGCCCGATGACAACGGTATCCTTTGGGCAGGTTCAGGTTTTGGCGCTGTGAGGTGTAACCTGAACAACAATCCATTCTCAGAGTTTCAAATAGGGCCATTTGATCAAAAACCTTATGTGTATGAAGCCATTGCTTTTCTTGAGGATAGACAGGGGAATTTCTGGATTGGGACCGATTATAGCGGACTGCTTAAATATGATCACAAAATGAATCTCCTCAAGAAATACAGTTATGATCCCAACGATCCCAACGGCATTTCATACTATATGATCTTTTCGTTATTCGAAGATTCCGACAGTATATTATGGGTCGGGACGGCATTTAACCTCGATGTATTTGATCGAAAGAACAACCGCTTCCTGCCCTGTACTCTGCCTTCGGATGTACCATTCAGTTATATCAGGCCAAACGTTTTTCATGAGGATCAGTCAGGGATACTATGGGTTGGATCAACCAATGGGATTTACTATCAGCAAAAGCAGGACAATTTGAATACTTCGTTTCAAGCACATCCCGAATTTGCTGGTTCAATGGTGGATTTTCGTTCGGTTGTGGAAGATAGTCACGGCAATATGTGGTTTGGTTCCAGTGGCTATGGCCTGTATTTATTGACCCCAGAAAATCGTGATCCCCTTACATTGATAAACATTAAACACGATCCCAACGACATCCGAAGTATAGGCAATGATGTGATATGGTCCTTGCATGTTGACAAAAATGATGTGCTGTGGGCAGGAACAGCCAATGGCTTAAGCAGGTATGACCCGGGAAACAAGCAATTTTATAATTTCAATCACAAAAATGGCCTGGAGGCAAAGTTTATTTACTACATCGAAAGTGATGATAGGGGCAACCTGTGGTTATCAACCGAGAAAGGGATCATGCGATTTAGCTTTTTGTCTGATACCACCGGGCATTCTAAATTCCTGGAAATTGCAGATGGGGTGCCATTTGAAGAAAACTACCATTTTAAGCTTTACAAAAGCAAAGCAGGTAAAATTTATGTAGGGGGTAGATGGGCTTCCGGAAATGGATATTATTGCTTTCATCCTGATAGCCTAAAGGACAATAAACATGTTCCACCCTTGGTGCTAACTGAATTTCTGGTTCACAATAAAACATTTAAACCAGACAGTAACATCACTGTATTGAAACATCTGAACTTGAAACACAACCAAAATTTCTTCAGCATCAAATTTGCAGCCCTCGATTTCATTGATCCATCTAAAAATCAGTATGCCTATATGCTTGAAGGTTTTGATGAAGACTGGATTTACAGCAATAAGCGGCGAATGGCAAACTATACCAATGTACCGCCCGGTGATTATGTTTTCAGGGCAAAGGGATCGAACAATGATGCTTTGTGGAATGAAGAGGGAGCCTCCCTCCAAATAAGCATATTTCCCCCTCCATGGAAGACCTGGTGGGCCTATTTGATGTATGTGGTTTTTATTGTAACGATATTTTATTTCATACTCCGTTATTATTTTAAGCGACAACAGTTGCTCCACAAACTTGCGCTTGAGCAGGTTCAAACCGAAAAGCTGGAAGAACTGGGCCAGGCCAAGTCACGCTTTTTTGCAAATATTTCGCACGAATTCCGAACACCACTGACTTTGATATTGGGCCCCCTCGAAAAACTTAAAACACAAATTACCGGAGCTGCCAGAAGCGATGTGGAAATGATGCAACGCAATGCCAGAAGGTTGCAAAACCTGATCAACCAAATATTAAGTCTTTCCAAACTTGAATCCGGAAAATTGAAATTACAGGCCAAAGAACAAAACATTGTTGCCCTGGTAAATATTTACATGCAGTCATTCGAATCCCTTGCAAAGCAAAAAAAGATTGATCTCATTTATAATTCGGTTGAAGATGATATTCAGGTTTTTGTCGATCGTGATAAGCTGGAGAAGATCTTATTTAATTTACTTTCTAATGCGTTTAAGTTTACGAGTGAAGGTGGTAGGATTAAAGTTGAAGTGAGCAGTTCGCAGTCCACAGTTGGCAGTCGGCAGTCCTCGGTTCACCGTGAAGCAACTGAAGACTGGAGACTGAAGATTGCCGACTTCCCCGGCCCGTGGATGAGCCTCTCCATCTCCGACACCGGCTCCGGCATCTCACCGGACAAGCTCCCGCATATCTTCGACCGCTTTTACCAGGCAAATGATTCTTATGCACAAGACCAGCAAGGCACAGGAATTGGACTTGCGCTGGCCAAAGAGCTGGTTGAACTGCATCATGGCAATATCAAGGTCGAGAGCGAGGTTAACCAGGGAACAACTTTCACGGTTTTTTTACACTTGGGAAAAACGCATCTGAAGCCCGAAGAAATCCTTGTTGGTGATGATTCCATCGCTGAACCAGGCCAGCAAGTCATCGAAATAGCGGATCAGAAAATATTAAATGAGGATGATGCCGAAACTGGAAATGCAAAACCGCTGCTATTAATTGTAGAAGACAATAATGATTTGCGTTCCTACATTCGTTCCTATTTGACGGATGATTACCGGATATCCGAAGCCATAGATGGAGAAATGGGGCTGGAGAAATCCATCCAAAAGATACCCGACCTGGTGATCAGCGATGTGATGATGCCAAAGATGGATGGTTACCAGTTGAGCAAACAACTGAAAACTGATGAGCGGACCAGTCACATTCCTGTCATCCTGCTTACTGCCAAAGCAGCGAGGGAAGATAAACTGGAAGGCCTGGAAACCGGTGCTGATGATTTCCTTACCAAACCCTTCGATCCCCAGGAACTGCTTATACGGATCAGTAACCTGATCAGTCAGCGGGAAAAGCTGAAAGAAAAGTACAAGAGCAGGTTTGTTTTTGCCGAGCCAAAAGCAGAAAAAGAACTCCTTTCTTCAGATGACAAATTTCTCAGGAAGGCCAGTGATTTTATTGAACAACACCTTTCCGACTCCGATTTGAATGTGGAGCGATTCGCACAGCAAATGGCCATGAGCCAATCGCAACTGTACCGGAAATTAAAAGCGCTTACCGATCTTTCGCCAAACGAGATGATCCGATCTGTACGTTTGCAGCGGGCGGCAAAGCTTTTGCTAAATCACAGCGGCAACATTGCCGAAATTGCCTATGAAGTTGGGTTTAGTAATCCATCTTATTTTTCCGAATGTTTCCAGAAGCAATTTGGGAAGTTGCCTTCGGAGTATTCAGCTTAAGGAATAATTCCTTCACCAAGTACGGAGTTTCAATTATTCCATTTTGAAATCAATCTATTCCTAAGGTAGATTTCTCAGTCCCCGAAGAGTCGGGGCAGGCTGCTGCGCTCCATCGAAATGACCGGGAGTCGTGTGGGGAATGGGGAATTGAGGGATCAGGCGTGTAGCGCCTGATCCCTCAATTCCCCCTCCTAATAAAACAGCGCTGTCATTTCGACAGAAAAAATTGAAGCGCAGCGGAAATTTTGAAAGGAGAAATCTGTTCAATTTTGTCATATCACTTTGAGTACCTCTTTTCCTGGTTCCTTTCTCTCAAACCATAACCACTCCTAATAATTACCTCCAAATAGCTTACGATTAAGAAGTCAATTTTGAGATCATTTTTCAATTGCAAGATTTCTTGCATCATTTGACCTGTTTCTGGTAGGATTTCCTTCATGCCTTGCTATAATTTTACAAAATCAAATTCTATCATTATTTATTAATACAAAACAGGAGACAGGTATCATGAAATCAAACCGCTTATTTCCAGTAGTCCTTTTAACTTGTTGTTTTTCTCTTTTAGCTTCTTTTTCCTTTGCCCAGTGGGAACTGCAGTATCCTCTACCAACAGATCAATACCTGGAGGATGTCTGTTTCGTAGATGACTTGAGTGGTTGGGTTGTTGGGAAACACGGAACAATTATACACACCAACGATGGTGGAGTTTCCTGGGAATTCCAGGAGAGTGGAACAACACTCTGGTTAAAGTCTGTCACTTTTACCGACCCACAAACTGGGTGGGCAGTTGGACGGGATTACTATTCAGTACCGGGCAATTATATCATCTTACATACATCCGATGGGGGTGACAACTGGAACGAACAGCTTACTGGTGATGGCGCTGATTTAAAATCGGTTTTTTTTATAGACTCAAGTAAAGGATGGGCAGTTGGTACCAGTAGCAATGGAACTGTTCTTCATACTGACAATGGGGGAATAGATTGGATAACACAAGGGCTTGGTTCGCCATATATCGATTGTAATGAAGTATTTTTTATAGATGCAAACAATGGCTGGATTGCTGCAGAATCTGGCCTATACATAACAACAAATGGCGGATTAGAATGGGTTGAACAAATCAATATGGATCGTTTCCTGTCTGTGTTTTTTATTGACCAAAATGAAGGTTGGGCATCAACCTGGGGTTTTGGATATGGATATGCTTATATTTTACATACAACCGATTCCTTTTCGACCTGGGATACTATCGTCGAAAGCTATGCTGGTGATTTGGATGCACGTGGGTTTTATTCTTTATATTTTAAAGATCCGGAAAATGGGTGGATGTTGAGCTATTATTGTTACGGTGGTTGGTTTCCCGGTTGTTCAAACAGCCTAAAGAAAACAAGCGATGGTGGAGATACATGGGAAAGCATTTATTTGCCCGACCAAGCTGGGTTAAATGCTTTATATTTCACACCGGACGGAAAGGGTTGTATTGTGGGTGATCATGGAATTATTTTTAATACAACAAATTGGGAAGACCAGTGGGAGCAAAATAGCAAGGGGAATAATTCAGCTTTTTACTCAATTTCTTTTGCAGATGAAATGAACGGCTGGGCTGCAGGTTGTAAAACATACACCCCAAATTGGGGGTTTGGTCAAGGATCAATAATGGTTCATACTTATGATGGTGGAGCAAGCTGGGAAGAACAAAATACTGGCGTGCAGGCATCTTTAAGATCAGTGAGTTTCTGCGATCAAAAAAATGGTTGGGCAGTTGGTAATTTATTCAGTATGAGTTTTCTCGATACAACCTATATTTTACACACAGCAAATGGTGGCGAAGTATGGCAAATTCAAAAGTGGGATACCACATATTACCTGGCCGACATTTGTTTTATTGATGAATCAAATGGCTGGACTGTTGGAGGGTATTCTGATGGTTATGGTTATAGCGAAGGAAAGATTCTTAGAACAATCGACGGTGGATCAACATGGGAGCAGCAATTTTGTGATTCCTGTAAATCTTTAAATGCAATATATTTTGTTGATAATGATCAAGGCTGGGTTGTTGGAGAATCAATATATAAAACTACAAATGGTGGGCAAGCCTGGACAGAGCAGGTTTATGACACCAGTGGATTCAATTTAACATCGGTTTTCTTTGTCGACGAAGAAAATGGATGGATTGTTGGAAACAAGTGGTTGGGTCCTGGAATTTTATTACACACATCAGACGGAGGAAATAACTGGTCATACGATTTATATAATTCCTCCTTATATTCAATTCAGTTTAAAGATCATCTGTCAGGTTTGATATCAGGTGGTGATGGTACTGTTTTGTTGACAGAAGATGGAGGTGCTACATGGGAACAGCAGAATTCAGGAACAGACAAAGAGCTTTACTCAGTTTGTTTTACAAGCAATGGTCACGGATATGCTGCAGGAGGGTGGGGAACTATTATTCATTCGGATGATCTGATTGTTTCTGTTGAGGACCTGCCTACTGAAAGTGTCGTCAAAGAAATACAATGCTTCCCCAATCCATTCTCTGAAACCACAACTTTATCCTATTCATTAACACAAAAATCAGTAGTATCCATTGAAATTTATAACAGCCGGGGACAACTTGTTTTTAAACAAAAAGAAGGAGTCAAACATGAAGGACAACAAGAAATGATATTTGGCAGACAGAATTTGCCAACGGGAATATATTTCTGTGTATTAAAAACCAATGATCCCGCATGTGCGGGACAAACAACTAAAATAATCAAACATTAAATTATCGTAATTTTTAATATTCAAAAAATGGAGGACATATCATGAAAAAATTAACAGCAATTGCCATATTTATTTTGATCAATGCAATTTGTACAGGTCAAATTATTCACATTCCGGCAGATTACACAGCAATTCAGTCAGGCATAGAAGCCGCAAATACTGGAGATACAGTTCTGGTGGAACAGGGTGTCTATTATGAAAATATTAATTTTATGGGTAAAGCCATTACTGTTTCAAGTCATTATTTAATTGAAAATGACAGTTCCCACATTTACAATACGATAATTAATGGAAGTCAGCCGGCGAATCCTGACAGTGCTTCCGTTGTCCTATTTTTATCAGGTGAAGATTCTACATCTGTTATTTATGGGTTTACGATTACCGGAGGTACAGGGACAAAATTTCCTGACCAGGTAAATTTTGAAGAGATTCTGGCAGGTGGAGGAATTGGCATCGACAATAGCGGGGCGAAAATTTGCCATAATATTATTACCAATAACAGTGTAGAAAATGAGGAGGAGGCTTTTGGAGCGGGAATTGGCGGAGGATTGTGTACAGAGGAAAAATGGGTAGTGGTAGAGCATAACCTGGTCACAAACAACAGTGCCATTAGCAACCTCTGGCCTAAAGGTGGAGGAATGGCCATTGCATATTGCAATACAAGGATTTGTAATAATACAGTAACTCATAACACTGTATCGGCCAATTCGAGTATTAGGGTTGCAGCAGCAGGTGGAATTTGGTATTCCTGTGACGTAGGATTTCCTGATTCTGTGATCATATCAGGGAATATCATTCAACATAATCTGGTGGAGCAGTTCAGCGCAAACTCTGATGGAACCGCAGGAAGCGGACTTTGTATGTATGGAGCTTACGGGCAAACTACCAGGGCCTTGGTTAAAAACAATATAATCTCGGATAATGAGCTACATGCTGTAAGTATAGTATTTGGATGCGGTGTAGCACTGGTCAATTGTCACTCTGTTGATTTTCGTCAAAATGAAATTTATAACAATACTTATGAAGCAAATAATTGTTATGGTGGAGGTTTATGTATCTGGAACAATCATCCCATTGTTTCAAGAAACCTGATTTATGGCAATAAAGCCGCTCGGGGTGGTGGCATATATGTCGGACATCAGATTACAAGTGAACCACAGTTCTTCAATAATACGATTTATGGGAATGAAGCTACAGAATCAGGTGGTGGTTTATATTTAAGAAATGCCGCATCTTCAGTAACCAACGAAATAATGTGGAACAATACTGCACCGGATTCTCCGGGTATTTTTATTTATAGCGGCAGTACAGTGGCAGTGAACTACAGTCTTGTTGAGGATTGGTCTGGTCCAGGTACCGGAAATCTGGATGAAGATCCACTGTTTGTTGATCCTGACAATAACAACTTTCATTTAACTGCTGAATCCCCATGCATCGATGCCGGCGATCCATCTTCACCTCCCGATCCGGACGGTACAACTTGCGATATGGGTACCTATTATTTCGATCAAAGAGAAATTGTTGCCCTCTTAGCCACCGATACCACTGGTATGTCATTTACCGCCAACTGGCAGGCCGCTGATGATGCCACAGGGTATTTACTGGATGTGGCCACTGATGAAAACTTCACGAATTTCGTTTTTCAAAACCAGGATGTAGGGAATGTTTTATACTTTGCGGTTAATAATTTAAATCCAATTTCGGTTTACTATTACCGTGTTAGGGCAAATTATTTCTTTGGCAGAAGTGGCTATTCCAATACAGTCGTTGTTGCGACACTAACCACGGTTGAAGAATTCAAAGTTCAAAGTTCAGCGTTCAATATTCAGTGTTATCCTAATCCTTTCCAGAGTCAAACAACAATCAGTTTCACCTGTCCAGATGCTGATTTTGTAAACCTGGAAGTTTGTGGTGCCACCGGAAGAAATATCCAAACCCTGCACTCAGGATTTTTGCAGGAAGGGGAACATAGTTTTGTTTGGAATGCAGAAGGATTAAAAGAAGGAATGTATTTGTTGAGGTTGGAAATGGATGGGGTTTGTGAGGGTAGGAAGCTATTGTTGGTAAAGCAATAACACCAGCTCATTCCTGACTTATCCTATTAGCTCAACAGATTGCTTCGCTGCGCTGTGCCACTGCTAAAGCTAAGGCGACACGCGATCGCAATAGTCCTTCTTTGGAGCCGGGGGTGTATTTCTGCGTGATAAAAACAAACGAAGGGAAGCAGGTGATGAAGATGATAAAACTATGAACTGGTGCAGACCTGGAAGGCTTTACCTCAACCAACCCCGCACGTGCGGGTGACTTAAATTAAAACCCTTCATAGTACCCTTCATCTAAATTTTACGGATAGTGGTATCACCTCTATGGATGAACAGTTTATGCAAAAAGCCATTGAGCAGTTGCAGTTACACCATAGCAATCCGGAATTCAACATTCATGATTTTGGCCGGCATGTTGGCCTGAGCGTGGCGCAATTGAATCGTAAGATCAAAGCATTAACGGGCCAGTCAAGCTCGGAATTTATCCGTACCTACAGATTGAACAGGGCTGCCGAACTGATCAAAAAGAAAAGCGCCACTGTTGCCGAAATTGCCTATGATGTAGGGTTTAATAATCCCTCATATTTTACTGAGTGTTTCAAGCAATACTTTGGCCAGCTTCCTTCCGGGTTTCACAACTCCTGACCCAACGTAAAGGTATTGTCGCGCAAATCAGATTTCTCAGTCCCCGAATGGTCGGGGCTGGCTGCAAGCTCCTTTCTAATGACAACTTTTTGTAAAATGTTGAAAAACTAACTGTTAAACAGACCTCTCAGTCGCAAGCTCCTTCGAGGTGACAACTTGGTTTGAGGAGAGTTGGGGAGGGGGAATGCGAACGCGAAGCGTTCGCATTCCCCCTCCCCCAAACCAATCGTAGATGGGTCATTTCGATGCCGCACGTGCGGCAAGAAATCTATTTGAACTTGTCATTAAACTTTGAGGCCACTTTTTCAGGGGCTTGGAACTCGAAATTACAAGACATCAGCGTTGATAAGTGGGGGGTGATAAAGAGAGCACGTTTTGCGTCCTCTCTTTATCACCCCCCACTTATGTATGTTCCATTATTTGTCATTTCGATGCCGCACATGCGGCAAGAAATCTGTTTTATGCAACGATATGGATTACGATAAAATGTAAATAACTTATTGAAAAACAAGAGTCAGGTCAGGAATTTTGAAATTTTAGGGGTCATTTTTTTTTGAATTTAACGGCCTTTCCTGAAAATGATCTGATTCTTGTATGATTTGATTCGATTTTGATATTCTCTTTAATTTACTTCAAGTATTTTTATAGGCATTGAAATTCACAAATTAAAAAAAGGAGACTATTATGAAAACAAAACTAACAATGATCCCGATAGCTATCGGGATGCTAATTGCCTGCTCTTTTTGTTTTGAGGCGCAGGAATGGAACTGGTCAGAAGATAAACTAAGCAATGCACGCGAAGGCCTTAGTGCAACTGCAATGGACGACAGTATTTTCTTTTCGGGCGGACGATTGTACAACTTCAGTTATAAAAATACTGTAGATGTTTATGATATTGGTGAAGATGTGTGGAGTACAGTTGATCTGGAATCACAGAACCGATTTTATACAACCTCAGTTTCGTGCAATGGTAAAGTTTTTATTGCAGGGGGCATCAATTTATCTCCCTATACTCCTTGTGTTGATGTTGACATTTACGACAAAGCTACTGAGGAGTGGACTATTGAAGAGCTTTCACAAGGCCGTCATTTTATTGGAGCAGTTGCCAATGGAAACAAGGTGTATTTTGCCGGGGGTTTGCACTATAATGGTAGTTTTATTTATTATGATGTTATTGATATTTATAATACGGAAACCGAAGCATGGTCAACCATGTTTTTAACTGAGCCAAAAGCTGGTTTAGGAGCAGCCACTGCTGGTGGAAAATTGTTTTTTGCAGGAGGAGCTGGCAGTCCTATTACATTCACGGCTTTAGTTGAAATATATGATATTAATACCGGTGACTGGACCTATACAGATCTCTCAGAAGCCCGTGCATTTCCTGCTACTGTGGCCTATGGGAACAAGGTGTATTTTGCCGGAGGAATGCTTCCCAATAACTATAGTAGCGATGTTGTGGATATTTATAATGTGGATACGGAGGAATGGGAATTACCACAATCCTTATCTTCTCCCCGGATTGCCAGGGCACTAAAAGTTAAGGATGCCCTGGTTTTTGCCGGCGAGACTGACTACATATCTTCAAGTGGTATTTATGGAGCCCCAAATGGAACAATTGATATTTATTATCCAGAATTGGACCTATGGGATTTTACACAACCCGATCTCAGCCCTGCCAGGATTATGTATGGTTGTGCTGCTTATGATGACAAAGCCTATTTTGGTGGTGGGTATCCTGGGGGAGGTTCTTTAACCGATGATGTTAGTATTCTTGAATATGAACCGGATACATCAACTATTATCTCAAAAAATAAATTCCATGACTTAAGAATCCTGGTATATCCAAATCCCTTTTCTTCATCAATACGTGTTATTTACAACTTAAAACAATCGGGTAAGGTCAATATCGCCATTTATAATAACATCGGTGAGAAGGTTCAGGTTCTTGCTAACGAATACCGGCAACAAGGAAAGCAGGAGGAGATATTTGATACTGAAAAATTGAAGCCGGGGATTTATTTATGTGTATTAAAAACCAATGATCCCGCATGTGCGGGACAGACGAGAAAGATTATAAAACTGTAAAGAAAGTCGGCAGCTTGCCTCGCCGAAGGCGGGTCGGCAGTAAGAAGAAATAATGACAAGACAAATGCGAGTTCGAAGTTTTTTGATTGCTTTTTAGAAGTTTTATCTTTTCATTTTTGGTAGAAGTTTCAACAGAGATGATTCAACTTCGTACGGCTAACAGCGACGCTTGAAAGATGATTGAACAAAGCGCTGAGAGCTATACAGGATTAAAAATGTACCAATAGGACAAATACAAGTTCTTTAAAATTGTGTAAAGATAGATTCCTCCAACTCCGCCAGCTGGCGGATCGTCGGAATGACAGGGTTGCAAGGGTGATATGGATGTGAGAGAATGCGGGCGCTTTGCGCCCGCATTCTCTCACATCCCCAACCAAAATAGCCTTTGTCATTTCGAGCGCAAGCGAGAAATCTATTCCCACAGGCCAAATTACTTTGTAAAAATGATTTAGCTTTTAATTTTTGGTAGAAGTTTCAACAGCGATTATCAGACTTCGTACGGATAACAGCAACGCTTGAAAAATGAAGAAAATAAATATGAAACAAGGAAAATTATAAAACTATAAATACAGTCGGCAGTTCCCGGTTGGTAGTTAGTACTAAAAATACTGCCGACTGAAAACTGCTAACTGAAGACTCACAAAAAACACAACACCATGAAAAAATTAAAGTACAAAACCCAGATCGCAGCCACAATAATCCTCACATTGTTTTTTGCAGGCTGCTACAAATTCGATTTTATAAACCAGCCTTACCAGGCCGATCCGGATAGCTTTTTTGATGTGGAGATTAGTGTCTCTGTCACTTGGGGTACTGAGGATTCAGTAGAAGCCTACTTTGGGATTTTGCTGCCTGTGGGGTGGACAACAGCTGATACCATCGAATACATTAATGTAACAGCAAATGACACAGGTTTTATAATCCATTCCAACAGTTCGGCTCTGCAAATGACTTCTTTCGACCCGCCCCCTGAAAACTATTTTTGGTGGGTAGGTTGCAGGGATAGCATACCATTTCCGTACGGTGACTCTCTTTTATTCAATATTAGAATATTTACAGACAGCCAAACAGGGAATTTCTTTCTTGACTATATGCTTGGAGATAATGAGAACCGTGGTGGTTATGGTCAGGGATCTGGTTTGAATGGTATGAATTTCATAAGAAGCAATGACCATTTGATCATAGTTGGTGATCCTGTGGGCTGTCTTCCGGAGGGGATTACTTTTACTACCCAGGCAGAAATTGATAGTTTTGCTAGTAACCACCCCAATTGCACGGAAACAGCAGGGAATGTAACAATAAACGGTAATGATATCACAAATTTATCCGGACTGGAAATGTTAACCTCAATTGGAGGAAATTTAAGCATCGTATCCAATGATACATTAACATCATTATCTGGATTAAATAATTTGAACTCCATTGCCGGAACTTTAAGCATTCAATCAAATTATATCCTGGCAAGTTTATCAGGGTTCGATAACCTGACTTCTATCGGAAGAAGCCTTTGGATTGAAAAGAATTTCAGCCTGGCTAATTTGACAGCCCTGGAAGGTCTAAGCGCTGTCGGTGAAGATCTTGCGGTTATCTATAATCACACGTTGACCAACTTAAACGGCCTGGAGATGGTAAACTCGCTTGGTGGATGCCTGCGAATAGAACGCAATAATGGACTAACAAGTTTATCAGGCTTAGAGAATTTAACTTCGATCGCAAGCGGAGTTTTTATTGGCAACAACGATAACCTGACCAGTTTGTCAGCCTTGGAAAATCTATCAACTTCTATCGGCTGGAACCTTTATATTACCCATAGTAATTTAACCGATTTAATCGGGCTGAACAATCTGACTTCGATTGGAGGTAATATGAGTCTTTATGGCAATTACCACCTGACAAGCATTTCAGCATTAGAAAATGTTACGTCCATTGGTGGGAATTTAAGATTTGGTGTTGGGGGAGCTATGGGTGGTCAAATTGGTAATCCGCTACTTACCAGTTTAACAGGGCTTAATAATTTAGTGACAATTGGGGGCAACGCATATATAGGCCTTTTCGCTTCACTGACAAGCTTAACGGGCCTTAATGGCTTGACCACTATTGGGAGAGAACTTTCGATTTGCATGAATAATTCACTGACAAGTTTAACAGGATTGGAGAACCTAACTTCCATTGGGGGAGACCTTTCAATTGAATCGAACCAGGAACTGACCAATCTTTTGGGCCTGGAGGGCATTACTTCTGTCGGAGGGGAACTTATAATTAGATATAACGATGCAATAACCAGCCTTACGGGCCTTGAGAGTTTGGCTTCCATAGGGGGAGAATTTAGGATTAGGGGGAATGATTCCCTGACCAGTTTAAGTGGCCTGGAAAATTTGACTACTATCCACGGAGATTTGTATATTGGTGGTATTGTTCCTTCGCATGGAAATCAATCCCTGCATACCTTATCTGGTTTAGAAAACCTGACAGAAATCGAGGGAGAACTTCGGATTGAAAACAACAATTCCCTTATTGGTTTAACAGGTTTGGACAATATCGAAGCCGGATCCATTATGGATCTAACTATCATAGATAATAGCTTTTTATCGGAATGTGAGGTAAGAAGTTTGTGGTTATTTGTCTGCTCCCGGCGGTATTGTTACGATCAATAATAATGCTCCCGGCTGTAATTACCCAGGGGAAATAGCAGTTGGATGTGGAATAACGCTTCCTTGTTTACCCTATGGAAATTATTATATTTATTTACAATCACAAATCGATAACTTCCAAATCAATTACCCCGGATGTACTGAAATTGAAGTGGATGTTACAATTGAAGGGGATGTACCTACAATATGATGTATTTATAAGCCGTATTTGTTAATTTTCTCCCATAATTGTTTCCATTGTCCATCGCTATAATTTACGCATCTTAAATTCAATATAGCTTTCGAGCCAAGGTCTTTCCAT
>Ga0307990_1000406_pt1 | contig 39432 bp, 29 predicted proteins | sample EllFjometagen129_FD_203168 | JGI IMG/M metagenome (GOLD analysis project Ga0307990, IMG submission 203168) | Marine microbial communities from Ellis Fjord, Antarctic Ocean - #129 | ecosystem: Environmental > Aquatic > Marine > Unclassified | place: Southern Ocean | collected 2014-10-08
ATGTTAACGGTAAAACTGAAGCAATGAAAAAGTGTCTGCTGTTGAAATGAAAAAGATGCTGCTAACACACAGCTCCACAGCCAAGCAAGAAGAAAAGCAAGAAGAGCGTGGCAGCTGCCAAACATTATGCGACATTATTATAGAAAGTAATTGACATAAGTTAATATTTTATTTGGGTGTTGGATGTTAATCAAGTTCAAAAACAGTTAATAATGCTTGGTCTATTTCAGCCAAAACATCATCAGACACATTTCCTTTAATCCCCACAAATCTATAACTCATATCAATCGGCCTTGTTTGTATACAATCTGCTACTGATTTTTTTGTTAGTCCATTAATGGGGTTTGGGACAATAACAACATTATGGATTATTTCTTCTTTTCTTTTACTCCATCCAGTTATTGGTACAACTTGGAATATTGGTAAATTGTTATTATTATTATAAACATCATTGGTAACAATAACACAAGGCCTTATCTTATTTGTTTCTGAGCCTACTGTGGGATTAAGGTCAACATCAACTATAGTACCCCTTATCAAATTGGTCATTCTGGCCAATCATTTAGTGCAGACTCGGTAAGCCCTCTGGTTTCTTTATCGCTTGAATAAATTTCAGCGTATAAATCAGCAGATTTTCTTAACTGAATCTGTTTAAATTCCTTCTTTAAAAGATCTAAAGCATTTCTGAACATTAGGCTTTTATTCTTAAATCCAAATGATCTGAATTGATTAATAAACATATTCTGTTCATCGCTTATACTAACTTTAGCCTGTACCATAGTCCCTCCTCATAGGCTTACTACATGTATCTTTCTTGGGTCTATAAATAGTACCTATGGAATCATGTCAAGTAATTTAATGAAACAACCACTCACTCAAGGGAAGATTCGCTACAATTATTTTTTTATTGACTTTAAATAATAATCTATTTCATTCGATTCTAGTTAATATTTATTTAACAAAAATTAATCAATCATTTCAAATGTTTTATTTGGGATACAAACAAAGGAGTAAATTATGACCAAGCAAACAATTATCAATGCAATTGAAAAAATTATTTCAAAATCTTATTCTTCATGGACGGTTGGAATATCAAATGACCCAGACCGTAGAAAACAAGAACATATTAATGACGGAGATGATGTAACATATTGGAGAGAATGGCTTTCAGATTCATTATCAGATGCTCAAGAAATCGAGAAATATTTTATTGATAAAGGTTGCAAAGGTGGAACTGGTGGCAATCTAAGTGCTTACAAAAATACCTATGTCTATATCTATTGATTAGTTTTGTCTTTATCTGGTGTAGTTTCGCCAAGATATTCACTAAGTAATAATTTAATCTTTATTAGTACATTGTGTGACTTAATCAAACTATCGTGATAAATTTGTTCCCAGTTTTCTTCATCAGGCAACATATCATCAACAACTTTACGGATTTTCTTTTGCTCTTCTAATGGAATGTTTAGCTTTACATCTTTACTCATTCTTTCTCCTTTGTCGCATAATACTGTCTCCACGACATACGTGGCAGACTACCCATTAATCAACATTCCGCTTCGCTCCATGTTGATTAATGCCGTCGTGCCACTAACAGATACTCGCAACAATATCGAAGCGGAATATCGTTTAACAAATACGTCCACGGGAACTCGCAAATTAGCACCCGTTGACTTTGATTTGCTCGTCTCTTATCATCTCACTTATCGCTGTGGGATTGTGAACAAAACCATGCTCATCGTGTGATGACGTGGCACGACGGCATTATGCCTATTTATCGTAGACAGAAGTATATCTTCTTGACCTAAAGTATTAAGAATCTTTTTTAAATGTAATTGGAGGTAAAAAAAGATGATAAAAAAATATACACAATTGTTATTATACACACTTTATTTACAGTTTCTGACAACTAGAAAAGGAAAATTACTATGAAAAACAAAAAAAACCTTTGGTTGTACTTAAGTATCGTATTTATACTAAGCTATGGATGGCAATATTTAATCTATTTAACAGGGAAAATCGAATCAGTACTATTTCCTTTCACGATGTGGCTTCCCGGTCTTGTCGCAGTGTTTTTTATAATCTTTGCAAAAAATAAAGGTTTTCGAAAAATCGGTTGGGGATTAAAAAGGTGGAGGTACATTTTACCAGCCGTTTTTATTCCGCTTATAGTTTCCCTTGGGCTTGTTTTTTTAATAAAAGAATTAGGTTGGGGCAGTCAAGCAGGGAACCTCTTTGTTTTTAATAACGGAATGTTAGAGAGTTCAAAAATAGGTTTGCTCTTAGGTAACCACAAACAATCAATATTTTTTTTCATCGCAAATATTACTTTTTCACACATTGTATTTCTGATTGGCGGCAGCATTTTAACCTTAGGAGAAGAACTGGGATGGCGTGGATATTTACAAGAAAAATTATTGAGAAAATATGGTTTGATTTGGGGATTTATAGTATTAGGAGCAATATGGGGGTATTGGCATTTACCAATTATTTTAATGGGATACAATTTCCCCAGTCAACCTGTTTTAGGTGCCCTATTGCTTATGCCAATAGCAACAATATTTATTGGTATATTTTTTGGCTGGATTTATTTACGCTCTCAAAGTATCTGGATGCCTGCATTAGCCCATACTTCTTTGAATCTTTTTTCTGGTTTTCTTTATGGAATGACGATGAATTATTTTGAATTATCCCGCCAGTTGGTGTGGATAGCTGCCTGGGGAATAGTTGCAGCTTTTTGTTTGTTCAATCTATATAGAAATAGACCGATATTTTGGCAAGAAACAAATGTAATTACAGATAGCAAAAAATAAATGCCATTAAAACAGGCGTTTATTCAAAACGTTGAAAAGTGATTTACTTAATCTTAAATGTAGTTTCGAAATGATTAATTATTCTCTAAGAAATAGGCATAACACAGCTATCATCGTACTAGTTAGTTGTATTGCCTAGTGTTGAATCATTCTGATTCAACTTGCTGGCGAGTTTGAAAATCAATCGTTTCAGTGGTACGCCGCATAGCTTGGAATATTAGCTGCATTATTAAGCATAGGAGTTTGAGATGAAGAAGTTAATTTATTTTTTCTTTGTATTTGTGGCTTTTAAATTAAATGCAGTTTCTCCATATTCATATTTTTATGCATTCGGTGAGAATAGTGAAATTCTATTAAATTGGAACTACACAGGTGATGAACCTGATTTACTGGGATGCAATCTTTTTAGAAGTGAAGATTATATATCGTTTAATCAAATCAATGATGATCTTATTACATCAAACAATGAAACATTCACTTATTTAGATGAAGAGGAAATAATTGATACAACAATTTACTATTACAAAATAAATTACATATTTCCTGATAGTTTAATAAACAGTCTTGCAATTGGTGCACTGAAAGATATTGCTTTTGAAATCTATTCAGAAGATACTGTTCAAATAACTTGCATTCCCAGACAAACGGGAGAATATGAGTTTAGATTATATCAAGATAGTTGTGTGATGTACATTTATTCATTCGAGGATTCAATAGAGATATATCAGCAACCTGAAAATCAAATTAATTATGAATACAGGTACGAATTCATTAAGATACCTGAATTTACATTTAGTTCATTTTTCTTAACTGAACAATTCCTCTATCCTATAATCAATCCTACCGAAACTCAGGATAATGAAATAATTACAAATTCATCAATTCTTTATCAAAACCACCCAAACCCCTTTAATCCATCTACAACAATTGAATTCTCAATCCAAAATGATTCTAAAGTTGATATATCTATTTTCAATATCAAAGGACAAAAAATCAAAAATCTATCAAGTAATGAGTTTGTTGCAGGTTCTCACTCAATTATTTGGATTGGTGATAATGATAACAATAATCCTGTTAGTTCAGGAATATATTATTATAAATTGAATGTTAATGGTAGAAGTGGAGCAGTAAAAAAATGTATCCTGATGAAGTGAAAGATGCTTGTAACAAACAGCTCCACAGCCAAGTGAGAAGAGAAGCAAGAAGAGCGTGGCAGCTGCAAAACATTAATCAACATTCCGCTTCGCTCCATGTTGATTAATGCCGTCGTGCCACTAACAGATACTCGCAACAATATCGAAGCGGAATGTCGTTTAACATATACGTCCACGGGAACTCGCAAATTAGCACCCGTTGACTTTGATTTGCTCGTCTCTTATCATCTCACTTATCGCTGTGGGATTGTGAACAAAACCATGCTCATCGTGTGATGACGTGGCACGACGGCATTAGCAGTAACTAATTTAAAAATAATATGGAGGAATGAATGAAAAAAGCAAAAGTCGTTTTATTAGTTTTAAGTATTTTACTATGTAGTAATTTATTATTAGCAATCATTATCAATGTACCCGATGATCAACCAACAATTCAGATGGGCATTGATGCTTCAGCTGATACAGATACCGTCCTAGTACAACCAGGAATTTATATCGAAAATATAAATTACAATGGACAGATAATTACTGTTGCTTCGTTATTTTTAACGACACAAGATACGAGTTATATTTCTCAAACTATTATTGATGGAAATCATATTGGAAGTGTGGTAACTTTTGAAAGTGGAGAAGATTCTACTGCTGTTCTATTTGGTTTAATAATTCAAAATGGTTTTGGCTGGGGAGGAGGTATATATTGTTCTCAGTCCAATCCAAGTTTGGAAAATATAATCATAAGAAATAATACAGGTGGATTTAATACTAGTGGTAGTGGAATTTATTGTATATATTCCAGTCCAAGCTTGAAAAATGTAACTATAAATAATAATTCGACCGTTAATATTGGAGGTGGGATTTCATTATGTCTTAATTCCAACCCGAGTTTAGAAAATACAACTATATGTAATAATTCAGCTGGTGCCTATGGTGGTGGAATTTGTTGTATATCAGATTCCAACCCCAGTTTAATAAATTGTATTCATTGGAATAATATCCCGCAAGAAATTTATTGCGGCTTAGGAACAATTACAGCAATATATTCCGATATTCAAGGAGGTTGGGAAGGAGAAGGTAATATCAATGTAGACCCATTATTTGTTGATCCTGAAAATGGAGATTATCACCTGACAGAATGTTCTCCCTGCATCGATGCTGGAAATCCAAATTCTCCTTTTGATCCCGATGGAACGATTGCAGATATGGGGGCATTTTATTATGACCAATTAAATGAAGTAAATGACAATGTAATTCAGATAGTAGAATATGATCTATATAACTTTCCTAATCCCTTTAATCCAACAACGACAATCTCCTTAACAATACAAGAAGAAAGCAATATTGAACTCTCATTATACAACATTAAAGGTCAGAAGATAAGATCACTTTTAAACAACCAAATAACAGCAGGAGAGCATTCAATTGTTTGGAATGGAGAAGACGACTCAGGGAAAAAAGTCGGTTCAGGTGTTTATCTTTACAAGCTACATGTAAATGATAAAATTGAATTAGTTAAAAAATGTTTACTGTTAAAATAAAAGATGCTGCTAACAAGTGTGTCAGTTAAAAAATTATAAATTATAAATTATAAATGTAAAATGTTAAATGAGGAATTTGAAATTTAGTTATGATTCAGATCACGCCGCACTCGCTAGACAGAATAATTACTATTTAATTTTGGTTTCGTGGATTATTTTATATAATGAGTTTACTGTATTGGAGCTAATAAACGTGCTACTTTAATTGCCAGTTTATACCAGAATGGTTTTTTAGTGTAATCTTCTTCAGTAATCTGGAAGCTGTTGCTGAAATCTTCTTTCATCATATCTTCCACATTTTTAGCAAATTCCTTATTACTGAATAAAATATTAATTTCAAAGTTTATGCGGAAGGAACGGTTATCGAGGTTGGCAGTTCCTATCATTGCATGTTCATTATCTATCAGCATAGTTTTCTGGTGCAGGAATCCCTTATTATATCTATAAACCTTAATTCCAACTTTAGTGATTTCCTGCAGGTAGGAAAGTGCTGAGAGATTGGTTATGAGCAGGTCAGATTTTTCAGGTATCATCAGTCTTACATCCACACCGCGCAGAGCAGCTAACTGCAAAGCACACAGAACCTGCTGGTCAGGCACAAAATACGGACTTATTATCCATAACCTTTTTTTAGCGGAATTTATAGAGTGCACAAAAAATATACCACAGGTCTCAAGTTCATCTGCCGGTCCGGACGGCATTACCAGAGCATAGTTCTGCCACTGTGGAGAGTAGGCAGGTTCCCAGTTAAGTTCGGGAACTTCATTCGTTGCCCAGAACCAGTCAGAGATGAAGGGAAGCTGTACGCATTGTACGGAAGGTCCTTCGATCTTAACGTGAGTATCACGCCAATACCCGTATTTAGGATGGATCCCCATATATTTATCACTAACGTTCAAACCGCCTACATACGCTATTTTACCGTCGACAACAACTATTTTACGATGATTGCGGAAATTAAGGCGCAGTCTATAAGCCCATCCTTTCCTACTTTTAAAATTATAAACCTGTACTCCGTTATTCCGCAACTTTTCCATATAGGTGCGCGGAAGTGGTGTGCAGCCGATATCATCATAAAGCAAGTATATCCTTACACCTTCTTTAGCTTTCTTTATCAGCCTGTTTTGCAGCTTTTTACCAAGATTATCATCTTGGATCTTATAAAACTGTACCAGGATATAATCTTCAGCTTGATCAATGCCTTGGAAAATTGCCTTAAAAGTAGCTTCTCCATTTATCAATAATTTAGCTTTATTGTATTTTGTAAACGGCATCTTAGCCAGTTCTTCCAAAGCGGATAATTCAGCAGGATCATCATCGGAGATCAACTTCTCAGCAGCTAACTTTTCTTTTAATTGTTTGGCAATATGATTAATTTTTAGATCACCGGAACGACGAGCATTAATATACCCGTAGAATTTTCTATCACCGAATATCCAGTAAAGTGGAACTGCAAGATACGGGAAGATGATGAGAGAAATAGCCCAGGCTACAGATCCTTGAGATGTTCTGCCTTTCCAGATAGCATCTATAGCTGCGATGAATCCCAGGATATAAAAAATTACAACAATGACCAACCAGACAATTCTAAAGTGTTCCATCTTGGTTATTTACCCTTATTATTTTTATCGATAAAATCAGTAGAGAGTTTATCGTATAACATTGACAGAGTTACAGAAAGTGGAATATTTTTTTTTGCTAATTTTACTATTGCAAAAGCCTCTTCATTCCTATCTTTTGCCATGTAGATATCTATGAGTTCGATATATCCAATGGGATCGAATGGATTAGATTTAATGCATTTAAGCAGCAAATTTATTGCTTTTTCGGTCTTGCCGATCTGATTGCAGGTGAGAGCAAAATTTTTATAGAAATTAGCAGAATTTACTTTCAATTTATCGGCATTCTCAAATTCTATATAAGCTTTAAGATAATTCTTTAAATTAAAATAAGCAAGTCCTTTCAAATAACTAATGTTTCCATGACTCCCAAATTTCAATTGTGCTTTTTCCAAAGTTTTCAGTGTATCTTCGTGTCTGCCTTCCAGAAAATATAGTTCAGCCAGGAAAATATAGGGAAGCAGTGAGGATATATTAAAATTAAAGGCAGTTTCCAGTGCTTCAATGCTTTTATCATGTCTTCCTATTTTAGAATAGGCATAAGCTTTATTATAAAGTAATTCAGGAAAATTGGCGAAAAGTCTGTCATAATAGTCAATAGCGAGTTTATATTCGTTTATAGCCAGGAAAGAGTTGGCAATTTGAAAAATGGCTGTTTCATTATCAGCTTCAATTTCCATGATGTGATGATATATTTTAATGGCTTTTCTGAAAAGTTTTTTATTGAAGTAGAGTTCAGCCAGGTAAAGAAGGAGCTCAGTATTTCTTGGAAATCTTTTCAGACCTTCTTGCAGGATTCTCATAGCTTCCAACCAATTAGTGTTCAAATGCATCTTGGCTTGCCAGAGGATATTATTCAATTTTTTCTGATCTTCCATCTTTCTCCATTAACCATTTTATTGTGATCTGAATAGATTTTCAATTAACAATATAATTCTGTCAATATCATATGCTCTATTTATGCTTTCTCTAATTCTTGCACTACCGCGAAGTCCTTTAGTATAATGCGAAAAATGGGTTCGCATCTCCATTACAGCTTTTTTTTCTCCTTTTTCGTTAATCATTAATTCCAGATGTCTCTTAATTATTCTGAGCTTTTCTTCAGTTGATACCTGGATGATCTTCTTATTTTGAAGAAATTCATGTATTAGTGTGAATAGCCAGGGATTTCCCATGATCCCGCGACCTATCATTACAGAATCACATCCTGAAATCTTTTTCATACTTCTCACATCCTCAATGCTGGTTATATCGCCATTTCCAATAACTGGGATACTAACTTCATTTTTCAGTTTGGTAATTAAATCCCACTTGCTTTTACCGGCAAACATTTGTGAGCGGGTACGGGGATGAAGACAGATTATGTCTGCCCCGGCAGTCTGCATTTTAGTGCCAAACTCCAAAAAATTTGTACTGAACATATCCCAGCCGGAACGGAATTTTACTGAAAGTGGAATATTGAGGGGAGAAAGAACATTTTTTATTTCACTCACTATCCTGACGGCAATATCAGGTGTCGTCATTAAAGCTGATCCGGCTCCACGTTTAACAACTTTCTTTACCGGACAACCCATATTAATATCAATAAAATCTGGTTCTTTAGTTAAGGCAATTTTAATTGCTTTTTTGAAGATCTGCGGATCGGAACCAAAAAGCTGAATACCAAAAGGGCGTTGTGAATCATCGAAATTCGCATATTCCAGGCTATGATCAGTATTGTATATAAGTCCGTCCACACTGATCATTTCGCTAACTACGACATCTGCACCGCACTCTTTACAAATTGTTCTATAGGGCTTATCAGTAATTCCTGCCAGAGGTGCGAGCCATACTTTATTGTTTGTTAATTTATCTGTATTCAGGCTCATATATTAATTGTTTATGAAATGATAGATAGCAATTCCAGATGCGACAGCAGCATTTATCGATTCAATATTTCCAGGGATAGGGATCTTAACTTTATGCTTGGCAATTTGCAGGATCTCCTTACTTACGCCAAATGCTTCTGAACCGATAACAAGCATTAAACTGGCAGGTCTTTTCAGTTCAAAAATATTTGTAGAATTCTCCAGTGTAGTTGCAACTATAGTTGTATCGAGGGTTTTAAGCCAGTTATGCTCATGAGTTTCCGCAGGTAGATGAAAAACTGAACCAAGTGAAGAACGAATAACTTTAGGGTTAAAGATCTCACAACAGTCAGGTGAAAGAACTATTCCGGAAACTCCTGCTGCTGCAGCTGTGCGGAAGATAGTTCCCAAATTTCCCGGATCGTGTATTCCATCAAGGTAAATAAGAAATTGTGTCTCTATTAGCGGAATTGATACTGTTTTGATTAGAGCTGCAATCTTTTGCGGAGTTTTGGTATTAGTGATTTTTTTTATTTGATCTTGAGTTACTAAAAATATCTTATTTGCGGAGTATTGAGAGAGATCGAATTCATCCGGATCTGATATGAATAATTCCTCAAAGACAATATTGTAATCTTTTAACTGGTCTATAATGCGAACTCCTTCAACAATTGTCATGTTATTCAGTGCGCGGTATTTCTTCTGATTAAGTTTTGCCAGCTCCTTAATATGTGTATTTGTGATTTCAGTATACATTATTTATTATAGATCGCTTTGATAGCATCAATGTTTACAGCATCGATCTGATCAGGCTTTAAAAACTCTTCAGCGTATTTCAAATATAGTTTTGAATCCATAAGAAGTTCTACCAGGTCTTTATCGATCTCTCCATCCTTGATCATATAGGCCATAATCTTAAGTGTGTCAGTGAGCGTTTTACCTTTTTTGTAAGGTCTGTCGGAAGCAGTAAGAGCTTCGTAAAGATCTGCTATGGCAATAATACGTGATTGAAGAGGAAGTTCTTCGGCTGTTTTATGGAACGGATATCCCTTCCCGTTGAGTTTTTCATGATGTGAAGCTGCATAAAGCGGGAGATTTTTAAACTTTTTAGGGTAGCTGAGCTCGGACAGCATTTCATGAGAAACTAGAGCATGTTCCCACATTTTTTCCATCTCTTCCGGCAGCAGAGTTCCTTTACGGATAGATAAATTTTTCTTTTCATCTTCAGTAATAAGATGATATTCTTTATCACCGGCTGTATATATGAAATTGTAGATAGCCTCTATCCTCTCAAGATAGTCATCACGCATGAATTCACCACCCGTATTAACTTTAATAACGAATTCTTTATCGCTTTCCAGTTTCTCCAGCTTAGCAGTTAGATCACTTTTCACTTGTGCTGAGCCGGTATGTTCTATATCTTTTAGTATTAGTGCAGATACAAGATCAAATCTGGTTTTAACCAGCTCAATTCTATCAACAATAGTTTCCAATTTTTTTGCTTTATCACGTATATAAATAGGAGTTGTGATCTTACCGACATCATGCATCCAGCCAGCAAGACTTATCTCCTGAAGCTCTTCTGGAGTGAAATGGATATTCTTGTAATGTTCGGTGTCTTTCTGGATCACATCTGCCAACATTTCAGAAAGGGATGCTACACGCTTAATATGTCCACCAGTGTATTTAGATTTTCGATCTATAGCTGCTGCAATACTTTTAATGAACTGGTACAAAAGTTTTTCAAGACCTTCAACCAAATTCTTATTGGTAAAAGCAATGGCTGCTTGAGAAGCAAGAGAGGATAACATTGTGAGATGTTCTTCTGTGAATTGTGTTATTTCTCCAGCTTCATCACAGGCATTGATAAGTTGTATTACACCCAGTAATTCATTTTCATGATCCAGCATAGGAATGGCAGCCATGGATTTAGAATGATAATTGTTATTTGCATCGTAGTTCATAGTACCGCTATTATCAAAGATCTTCTGATCATAAGCATCTTCCACACTGCTGGCTTTTCCTGTATGTGCAACATAAGAAGCAAAATTCTTAAATATTTTATCTTGTTTTTCATTATAAAGAGGTACGCTGGGCCACTTAGCTGCATCAGCCATGCCAAGATTTAAATTCTTTGATTTTGTGCAAATTATAGTGAAGTCAAGAGTTTGTTTATTTTCCGATAATGTATATATCGTACCTCCATCCGCATTGGTGAATTTCATCGCTTCCTCTAATACCATTTTGAAGAAGTTATTTATATTCTTCTCACCGGATAGAGCTATCCCAATTCTGGTAAGAGCATTTATTTGTCTTATCAATTCCATCTTATTAATCATAACTTTCTCCAAACCTATTTATTTGACATAATTATCTCTATACCAAATTTTGGATATGTAATTAAAAATGATTCAATGTGTCAAATAATTTTGTAATTGTAGGTGTTAATGTTTGAAACAATAATCTTATCAGCAGGACAATCAAGTAGAATGGGAAGTGACAAAGCCTTACTGAACATTAAAGGTGTTCCTGCGATTGTTTTTATATTAAATAAGATATTACCACTCTCCGAACGTGTGATCATAGTACTTGGAGATAATTTGGAAAATGTAAAAATGGCTCTACAAAAACATTTTGGAACTTCTGAAAAAATTATTCTTGTTCACAATGAATTGCATAAAAAAGGTATGTTCTCATCTGTGCAGAAAGGATTTGCTAATGTTACCGGGAATAATGCTGTGATCTTTCAACTTATCGATCAGCCCTTTATTTCAGCAGAGGTATATAAAAAGTTGGTCTCAGAATATAAATATGATTCTCTGATATTGCAACCGTCTTTTGTTTCCGGTAAAATCAAGCGGGGTGGACATCCACTTATTTTTGCTCCTGAATTTAAAAATATTGTACTCGCCTATCCGCTTGATTCCAAGTTGAATAAAATAATAAATGATCATAATGAAGGCAGAAAATTTATTGAAATTGATGATGAATCTATTCTGCATAACATAAATACAAAAAAAGAATTCGATAAAAAAAATATAGGATAAATAATTATGGAAACAGCAGTATTTGATATATTACAAAAAGTAGTAGATAATCAGAAACAAGGAATAACATTTGTGTTAGCAACTATAGTAGAAGGGGTGGAAAAAACACCAGGCCGTTCTGGATTTAAGCTTATTGCGTATGAAGATAAAACTTCAGAGGGAACTGTTGGAGGTGGTAAATTAGAAAGAATGGTCTTGGATAAATGTGAAGAGATCTTTATAACAAAAGAAAATGCTTTCCTTGAATTTGAACTTACCGAGACATCAGAAGGGATAGGAATGATGTGCGGTGGTAATGCAAAAGTTTATTTGGAATACTTTCCTCCTACAAAAAAAGTATATATTTTCGGGGCAGGTCACCTTTGTCGAAGTATTGTTCCCATCTTTAATTCTATTGGACTCTATTGTATTGTGCTAGATAACAGAGAAGAGTATGGCAATAAAGACAGAATTCCGCTTGCAAAAGAGGTCTATGCAGTAGATTATATTGAGTTCTTAAAGAAATTTAATCCTGAGGAAAATGATTCAATTGTGATCTTTACACATGGTCATACATATGATTTTGATATTTTAGATAAGTTATGTGAGAAAAATGTTCAACTTAAATATATAGGAATGATCGGTTCAAAAATTAAAGCTGCTGATGCCATCAATAGAATTAAAGAAAAAAGATATCCAGGTGCATTAATAGATAAAGTGCATGCACCGATTGGATTGAATATTGGTAAAACTACAACGCAGGAAATAGCAATTGCCATTACAGCGGAAATTCTTGCAGTTTATAATGATATAACTGAGATCAAATCACTCAGCGGAAAATAAATTAGATTCAGTTTAATAATGTATTGACATAATTATTATAAATTTACATTTATTAATTTAATCAAGAGATGGAGCCTAAATGAAAAATGTTCTAATTATTCTAATGCTAATATTTGGTTGTTTTTTATATGCGGATGCTATCCCACCTGATGTAACACCATTGTATCCAACAGCAGGGGCGATAGGAATCCCGGTAGATTCTGATATTACTTTTTATGTGATCGATGGAGCAGATGGAGTTGACATTAGTACTGTGCAAGTAAATATTAACGGTGTGATCTATACTAGTACAGATGCTTCATTTTTCTATAGTGGGACACCCTTCAGCTATATTATAACAGTAAATCCGCCCATGGATTTTCAGTTTGATGAAACAATTAATTTACAGGTAGACGCATCTGATCTTGAGGAACCAGCCAATGTAATGCCTACTTATTCATATTCATTCCAAACTGTTGAGGATTTGCAGCCACCTTATATTGGGGGATTAGATCCGGGAGAAGGATCTGTTAATGTTCCCCAGGAGACAGATATTGAATTTGTCGTTTATGACAGTGGGATTGGCGTTAATTTAACTTCAGTTATAGTAGAGATACAAGGTGTTACTTATACCCACAATAATGGAGCTTTTTATTACACTGGGAATGCAAATGCCTACCATATAGTTATTAATGTACCTGTTAATTTTGATCTGGCAGAAGTTGTTAATGTAATAATTGATGCCTCTGATTTGAATGGGATATCAATGTCATCTTTTGAATACTCTTTTCAGATAATTGATGATATTCAACCGCCATATACTGGTGAGTGGGATCCTGTACCAGGTGAAAATAATGTTCCTATTGATACAAATATAATTTTTAATATTTACGATAATATTGAGGGTGTAGATATAATTTCTGTTGTGGTTGATATTCAAGGATTCCAGTATACATCCCTGAATACATCATTCACTTATCAGACGATTCCAAATGGATATACAGTAACAATTGATCTCGCAAATAATTTTGATTATGGTGAAGTAGTAACAGTTCAGATTGATGCTGCGGATCTTTCACAACCTGCCAATGTAATGGCAACTTATTTTTATAATTTCCAGTGTGAACTGGACAATAACCCTCCCTATACAGGGGACTATGATCCTCTTCCAGGTCAACAAAACGTTCCAATAGATACTAATATAAATTTCCATGTTTATGATGATGATCTGGGTGTTGATATTAATACATTAATCGTTGAAATAGATAGTGAGCAATATTCAGCGTCTATTGGCAACTTATCGTATAGTGGTAATTCGGCAAATTATTCGATAAGTATAAATCCCACTGAAAATTTCGATTTTTCGCAATTGGTATCAGTAGAGATAGATGTAGCGGATCTTTCAATACCTGCTAACCAACTCAGTGGATTTTCCTATACTTTTCAATGCATAAGTGATGCAGATTCACCCTATGTTACAGAACTCGATCCGCAGGCATATTCCACAGATAATCCTGTAGATACCAATGTAACATTTCATCTAGTTGATGATGGTTATGGTGTAGATATCAATAGCGTCGTTGTAAATGTCCAATTTATTGAATATTCAATAGCATTAAACAATTTATTTTATAGTGGTGCAGTAAATGATTATTTGATCATAATTGATCCTGTAGAAAACTTCAATTCAGGTGATACGGTTTATGTTTCAATTAATGCCTCAGACCTTGTTATACCAGCAAATGAGATGGGAACTTTCGGCTATTCCTTTGAGTGTGCTCTAGTAGATGTAAATCCTCCTTTTATCTGGCAGTCAGATCCTGCAAATGGAGCGACTAATGTTTCTGTATCAACACAAATAAGTTGTTATATATTAGATAATGAAAATGATGTAGATTCTACTTCGATCGAGATGAGCATAAACGATATAGTCATTGAAGATTTTGAACTTGAAGAAATATCCATCATGGGAAGTGCAGGTTATATAATTTCTTATCAACCTCCACAACCATTTAATAATAGTGAAATGGTTACTGTTAATATCTCAGCAGCCGATCTGGCTGTTGTTCCCAATGTTTTAGTTGATGCTGCTTTTTCTTTTGTTTGTGAGGAAAATCAGCCACCTGTCCTGTTACTTCCAGATAATCTGGTTTGTGAAGAAGATGGCTTGATAATAGAAAATTTCAGTCCTTTTATTATTGATCCTGAAAACGATGAGCCGATCCTGGAAGCAACTGTAAGTAACAATTTAACTATATCTATTAATGTCTATATGGTTACAATTGAACCAAATACTAACTGGTTCGGTACGGAAAATGTAAGTTTTATTATTAAAGATGAAATTGGCAATGTCCTCGCAACTGATAATATTGATATTATTGTAAATAGTGTTAATGATGCACCATCATTTGATATGGAAGAATTCTCCGGAGTGATAACTTTTACTGAGAATACAGATAAGGTGTTTGATTTCTCACCGGTAATTATCGATCCGGAACAGACATTGGAAGAATTAACTTTAACAATAACCGGAAATAACAATATCATAATTGAGATCAATGGTTTTGAAGTAACCTTCTCAGCACCTGCAAATTGGACAGGATCTGAAGTTTTATCCCTTATTCTTGATGATAATGTAACACGTGCCATTGCAACAGAAGAACTTGTAGTTAATGTTACACCCGAGAATCCAGACGAAAAGATCTGTATTGAACCACATACAGTTAAGCAGGATGAAATTTGTACAATCACTATTTACAGTTTGGTGGAACAAAACAAGATATCAGGAAAAATATTAAATAGAAGTGGGAAATTGATAAAAAAATTAAATATCGGACAGTATGGTGAGAACAAACAAGCCATCTGGGATAAAACAGATACACAAAATAATTTAGTAAGTGGTGGATTTTATATCTATCAAATTAAAATTAATAATAGAATTTATCAAGGCAGCATAATTATAGCAAGGTAAGATAATGAAATATAAGTTATTTGTAATTGCATTAATAATAATCCCTATAGTATGTTTTGGCTATGATTTTGAAAATGGCGGTGTTAGAAATGCAGCTTTAGGAGAGACAGGGATAGCATCTTCCAAAGATATCTCGTCAGCCGTTTGGAATCCATCAGGTTTGGCAAACTATCCATCTTTTCAGTTGATCACAGATTCAAGGCCGTATATGATACAATTGGATAATGATGATATTGCCCAGAATTTTATTTATTTTTCATTCCCGTTAAATAAAGTTCCAGGTGCGTTTGCACTTACAGGTGGATCATTTAATTCGGATTCTTATACGGAGGGGAGATTCGGTTTGCATTATGGAGCCAGGATTTTCCCGGAGAAGCTTACTGATAAACTTTCTGCAGGAGTAAGTCTTTATGATCATTATACAAATTTCTCTGAAATAGGTGAGAGTAAAAATGCATTTGATCTAGACTTGGGATTTTCCTATAGAATAAATCAATATGCAAACATTGGAATTCTGGCTGGTAATATACTGCAGGCAGATATGGCTATTGACAGCAATAATAAAGATAAACTTCCCATGAGATTAGGGTTAGGTACTGGAGTAACATGGAAAAGATTTAACATCTCAGGAGATCTTTTATTCCGTAAATATCAGAATAGTAATGAGCTTGGTTTTGGAGTTGGTACTGAATATATATTGGCAAAGAATCTGCAACTTAGACTTGGATTAAATAATAATGACGTAACTGGCGGATTTGGCGTGCAGTTCTATTCTAAAAAGTGGTTTAATCCAAACTCTGGTAATGAAAATGAAAAATTAGATTTCAGCTTCCTGCAGATCAGTATGGATTATGCTTTCCAATATCCCTTTGGTGCTGCAAAAGATGGAGGAACTTTTTCAACGGGGAATAGTTTGGAATCTGACTTTGGAGAGCATTTCTTTGGCATAAAAATTAATTTTGTAAAAACAAGAGATACAGAAAAGAACCTTGCTTCCTTATACCCATCTCAATTTGGGATTGATCCTGATGCAGGCATTGATACAGTATATGTAGAAAAAGTAGTAGTAGATACCGTTATTAAAACCAGAACAATACATGACACAATAAGAATAGTTGAACGCGTAATGGATGAAAGAGAAGTTCAGAAAAAAGTTCAAGATGAAACAGCAAAAATTAGAAAGTCGGATATCCAGAAAATAAATAAGGCTACTGTACATTTGATAGCTGCTCTGGAATTCTATTATTCGGAAGATTATCATAAAGCGATAGATGAATGTAATCAAGCTATCTCTCTTGCACCGAATCTGTCGTTATCATATATCAGGCTTGCCTCAATCTATTATCGTCTTGGCGATATAGAAGAAGCAATGTATCAATTAAAAAAAGCAGAAAGAATGGATCCCAATAATGTGGAAATAAGGAAAATGATGCGACTACTTACCAATGAACAATAAGGAAATTATATGAAGAAACTGTTAATTATTTTAATTTTATTGCTTGCTGTACAGCTCTTTTCACAAGATTTTGACATTGAAACTGTTAAGGAAATCCAATCTGAACGTGAATTGGCTGAATGGATTGAAAGAATGTTATTACCTATTGCTGGAGAAACAATAGTAATTGCAAATCTTACACTTGATTATCCAGCCAGCAGATTACAGGTTTACGGCTCAATGTTGGATAAGGAAAAGAGTTTACCCGGGCTTCCAATTGCAAAATCAAAATCTGTAATGCCTACTGTAATTGATGATCAGGAAACATATCCAACTATAGTAGCAAAAAAAGAGATAACCATTTACCTGAAGGAAGATGTCAGCCCTGAGATATTGCAATTTATTAAACAGAATGTTGCTCTTTGGATGAACATTAATCCAGAAAAAGGTGATATGTTGCAAATAAAAAGTATTCTGGATTTCCGCAATGGTGTTGCAGAGGAACAAGAAAAAAAAGAAGTAAATAATTTCTTTTTCTTATATATGGGTTTGGTTCTAATAATAATAATTCTGGTTTCTGTTTTTATCCTCCGTTCAGGATTCACAAAATTAACTACTTCTATGCAAAGTATCAATGTAAAAGGATTTGAGAAAGCATTACAAATAAAAGGAGGATTGGAAACACAGAAAATCAGTAATACCGGTATTGGGATATCCAATCTAACTGTGTCGAATAAGCCTATTCCGATTAGACTTGTCGATGATAAAAAAGAGATTGATATATTTGATTTTAATTTCCTGGAAGATCTTTCCATAGCAAGTCTATCAAAATTACTTGAGAATGAAGATGCAAGTAATATTGCTTATATACTCACTAATTTGAGCTCAAAATTTGTAAGTAAATTTTTAAATTCATATATTGGTGAAACAGAAGAGATCATGAAATCGATGGTAAAAAATATCAATAAATCGAAAAAAGATATTTTAGAACTGAGAAACAGTTTAAAAAAGAAATTTGAACAAATGATTGATGATGAAAAACTAAATACTAATAGTAAAGAAGCACTAATTAATGTACTTAATCAGCTTGATCTGGACAGGACTAAGAAATACATGGATCAAATTAATCAATTTGATGAACAGGCTGGGCAGGAGATAAGAAATAGAATTTTCCTGTTCTCAGATATATTAAAATTAGATGAACAGGAAATTGAGAATATAGTTCTATCAACAGATCATGATTTATTAGTAGAATTTATTAAGAGTGTTGATAGCGATATACAAAGAAAATTCTTTAATAACCTAACTCCAAGAGCATCTTCTATTTTACATGAAGATATGGATTATCTTGCAGAAATTGATCAAGATGAAGAGGAAAATATCAAACAGCAAATGCTCATTAATATTAGAAAGATTCTTAATTTTATAAAGGAATAATTATGAGAACATCAGTAATAATTGGATTTTTATTAGGTTTTGGAATAATCATATCAGTCATTTTTTTTAAACAGGAACCTTCATTATATCTCAATTGGGCAGCTTTAGCAATTACTCTGGGCGGCACAATATCTGCTGTCATAATCTATTTTTCTCCGCAAGCATTAAAGAATGCCTGGAAATCATTAATTGGGATATTCAAAGATAAGCAATATCGCGAAATAGATTTAATCGGAATGATCTTAGATATCAGCAAACAATCTAAGGGAACAAGTTTTAAAAGTATGATCGAGAATGAATCTGTAAAGGAGATCCCATTTTTGGCAAAGGGTATGAACCTCGTCGCCGATGGAGAAGATATCAAGCATATAGAAGAGGTACTATCTCGCGATAGCAGATCTTGTACTGAAAAAAATATCATTGCTGAAAGAGTATTCAGGATAGCGGGTAGTTTTGCACCTATGTTCGGGATGATGGGAACGGTAATAGGTCTTATAGCTATGTTATATCGTGTAAAAGATCCTGCTGCAATCCCTGCCGCAATGGGATTAGCCCTCGTTACAACATTTTACGGTCTTGTGCTGGCAGCTCTGATCTTTAAACCGCTTTCAGGAAAAATAAGAGATAAGAATAATACAGATACAAGAGTCAGGGAAATAATTATTGCAGGTGTAATTTCTATAAAAAATAATGAAAATACTCATAAGATCAAAGAAAAATTATTAGGATATTTGCATTGATAACAGAAGACATACTAGCTGAAAAAAATATTGTAAAGCAAAGTAGGATCCAGGATCTTAGCGACGAAAATAATGAGAATCAAAATCTTTTAGATGTGATGATCCCATATGCTGATCTGATGACTCTACTCTTAGTCTTCTTTGTTTTCTTTTATATTACTACAGATTACCAGAAGAACAAAATGCTGATCGAGCAAAATAAACAGATCGTTGAACAGAATGAACGGTTGATGGAGCTGGCAAAATTAGACTCACTTTTAGATGTAAATGAACAGGTAATTACCATACCGGGAGAAGTATTATTTAATACAGGTGAAGCCCTTTTGAAATGGGAATCTTTACGAACATTAGCTCAAGTTGCCAGAAATATTCAAAACAGAATAAATGGTGAGCCTGGATGGCAAATCAGGGTGGAAGGTCATACTGATAATCTGCCGATATTAAGCGGTACTTATGCTTCAAATTGGGAGCTTTCATCATCTAGAGCATTGAATGTAGTAAGATTTTTTATGGATAATAATTTTTTCCCACCTGAACAAATGCAGGCAATGGGATATGGTGAATATAAGCCGATTGTTCATAATAATAATCCAGTTAACCGCAAAAAAAACAGAAGAGTTGAGATCCGGTTGATAAAGAACTTCAAGAATTATTAATGAAAGAGTTTTTTGATCATATCAATTCATTTATTACAAGTATACCATATCTGAATTCCCCGCTCGTATTAAAGCTTCTAGAATCAATTGTTCTAATAATTATTATTTGGCTGATAAGAAAAATAATTGTTAAAGTGATAAATAAAAATATCAATGATGTGAAAACTCAGTATCATTGGCGTAAAATAATTAACTCAACGATATTAATTATTTTAGTTATTCTTGTGGGCAGGATCTGGTTTCGGGGAGCACAATCACTAGTAACCTATTTAGGTTTACTTTCAGCAGGTATAGCCATTGCCCTGAAAGATGTTCTGACAAATCTTGCCGGTTGGCTGTTCATTATCTCAAGTCGACCTTTCATTGTGGGGGATAGGATTCAAATTGGTGAGTGTGCTGGTGATGTAATTGATCAGAGTTTTTTTGAATTTACTCTATTAGAGATCGGGAACTGGGTTCATGCTGATCAAAGTACAGGCAGAATAATTCATATACCAAATGGGAAAATATTCTCGCAAGATCTGGCAAATTATGATAAAGGATTTAAATATCTCTGGAATGAAATTGAAGTTGTAGTCACATTTGAAAGCAATTGGCAGAAAGCAAAAAAAATATTAATGAAAATTGCTGATAATAAAGGTACTAATATATCCAAGAGCATGGAAACTCAAATTAAAAGAGCTGCTAAAAAATATATGATCTATTATAAAAAATTAACACCGATAGTATATACAAGTGTTATAGATCAGGGTGTCAGGCTTACTATTCGTCATTTATGCGAAACACGTATGCGGAGAGGTTACACTGAAGCTATCTGGGAAGATATTTTATTGGAATTTGCCAGGCACACTGATATTGAGCTTGCTTATCCGACTACAAGATTCTATAAAAATAAAGACGAATAAAATTTTACCCGTCACTCTGAGGAGTCTTCTTGCTGAAATTCTTAACGAAGAGCCTATTGATTTGTGATTAATGATTTGCGATTTATAATTTTTGATTAGTATTAATGTTAAATTAATCTATGTTTCTAATTCCTAATTTGTAATTTGGCTTCATATTTCCTAAGGAAGATAAAACTCCACCAATCACAAATATATGCTTAGCCAAATTAATTCTCCTTATCTATTTTATGAAGTAAATAAACTATTTGTTGAAAAATTTGGATCACTTGTAAGATTCACGCCTATTCTACGCAAACCAGCTTCATCACCTGGAGTAGGGATATGTGTCATATGAACTTCACAACCTCTTAACTCTGTTAATTTTCCCATTGCTGCTTGAGCTGTTGGATTTGTTGTGGCACTTATACTGAGAGCGATCAGGGTTTCTTCCAAATCCAGACTTACAGATTTCTCTCCTAAAATGTCTTTCTCAAGTTTAAAGATGGATTCAATCACTTTTGGAGAAAGAAGATGTATCTCATCCGGAATTCCAGCCATTACTTTTATCGCATTTAGTATTAAACTTGAGGCCGAATGCGTTAGTGTAGAATTCTTTCCGGTTACAATTTTACCATTTTGTAATTCAATTGCTGATCCGCAGTATATGCCTTCATTACCCTTTCCACAAGTTTTCGCTTCTTTTGAAGCAAGGCGTGCAGGAGTTACAACTTTTCTGTCTTCTGGTTTTGAACCGACCTCATTCATTATAAGTTCAGCTCGATCAACGGTATCCTTATTAACGAATCCCATGGCATATTCGCATTTATAGCGGAAGTATCTACGAATTATTTCCTGACGTGCAGCTTCTTTAACAACTTCATCATCAATGATTCCAAAACCGGCACGATTCACTCCCATATCTGTTGGAGATTGATACATTGCTTTTCCATCAGTGATCTTTTCCAGGATTCGTTTAAGCACAGGAAATGCTTCTACATCCCGGTTATAATTTATAGTTGCTTCACCATAAGCTTCTAAATGAAATGGATCTACAAGATTATAATCTTTCAGATCAGCTGTAGCAGATTCATAAGCAATATTCACAGGATGTTTTAGAGGAATATTCCAAATGGGAAAAGTTTCAAATTTAGCATATCCGGCTTTTATCCCTCTTACATGTTCATGGTACATCTGAGAAAGGCAGGTTGCCAGTTTACCGCTTCCGGGACCTGGTCCCGTCACAATAACAAGTGGTTTTGTAGTTTCAATGTAGTCATTTGCTCCGTAGCCTTCATCACTTACGATAGTATCAACATTTGTGGGATAACCTTTAGTGAATTTATGAGTATATACTTTTACATTTCTACGTTCAAGTTTGTTCTTAAAAATTATGGCAGCCGGTTGTTCTTCAAATCTTGTAATTACAACAGCAGCAACATGAATACCGTGTTCCCTTATGTCATCAATTAATTTCAAAGCATCAACATCATAGGTGATACCGAAATCAGCTCTTATTTTTTTTCGTTCAATATCACCGGCATAAATACATAGAATTAAGTCAGCCCGATCTTTAAGTTTTTGCAGCAGTTCCATTTTAACGTTTGGATTGAAACCAGGCAGGACACGTGAAGCATGGTAATCAAATATAATTTTTCCGCCAAATTCAAGATAAAGTTTGTTATCGAATTTTTCTACTCGTTCTAAAATTGAAGCAGTTTGTTCTTCTAAATATTTTGCATTATCAAAACCGACTTTCATTTTTTTCTCCTGAATTTATTTATGTTCTTTATCAATTCTACTGGTTATGTTAGATAGAAAGATAGGTTTTGAATCTTTATCAAAGAATTTCATTGAGATATTTCCATCAATGCAACGGTCATAAGAAAAATAGTTAGTGTATTCTTTGATGTCTCGATTGAACCCGAGTGTTAAAAAACACTGTTTATCACTATTTATAAGTTCATTTTGCAGATGGAAGTTTCCTTTTTTATCTTCTTTAAAAGCAACATATCTAATTGATCCCTCTTCAAACTTGATCTTAACATTACTATAGTTACGTTCTTTATAATATATTTTTTCAGCAAAGTAAATTCCATTCATACTTTCACGCACAACTGGAAATTCAATAATACCAGTTGGTAAAACAATGATCTGATGCTCATTTATATCTCCGGAGAATAAAACTGGTTTATCTCTATTTATTTTTAGAGCCAGCGTTTCATTATGTGTAGTGATTCGATAATTGGAAAAGGAGAAATATTGTTCACGGTACTCTTCACCATTGATCTTAAGTAAATTATAATTGCAATTTACTCCACTTATGTAAGTTTCTAAAAGTTTAGAATAATCTGTAGATATATATTCAGCCAGTTGTTGAGTGGGAAAATTTAGGAATATGATCTTTTTCTTTTGCTCAAAAAGATGCTGCATTATAGAATTAGTGGAATCTTTGAATTGTTTTAACTGTTTATCAGACGTTTCATGAAAATCGCTTGAATAACTTTCCCAGCTGATCTCTATGAATTTATCAATTGCATTGATCCAATTTTTATAGTAATTAGGTGGTACTGAAAATATTTCATCAGGCATTTCAGCAAAGAAACGTTTTTTAAGTTTTTCAGTAGACATTTCCAACACGGGAAATGCTTTACGTTTTCTTATGGCAACAGCTAATTCTTCTATCAGTGGTAACTCTATAAGTGGTTCATTTGCATTTTTGCCATTGTGAATTTCACCAGAGATGGAGATAACGTCGTTCTTTTGAATTTTTAATAGATTATTTATTATATTAAAGGCAAGTTCAGATAATCTTTCCATTAGTTCAAGAACCAGCCTTCACCCAAGTTTACTTTTATCAATTTATTAATTTCCATGTCGAGTATCTTTGAAGCTATAGACATGAATTTATCTTCGTTATCACTCACATAAAAACGATCTTCACCAATTCCGGTTAATTCTCTATCCGGTAAGATCGCATCAAGTTTTTCCGTTACAGCTTCAGCACTATCAACAAGTGTTATCTCATTTCCCGCAAATTGCTGAATGGATTCTTTCAAAATTGGATAGTGTGTACATCCTAAAACCAGAGTATCAATATTATTTTGTAAAAGAGGTGTTAGATACTCTTTAATTGTAAGTTTAGTAACTTCATGATCTTCCCAGCCTTCTTCTGCCAGAGGAACAAATATCGGGCATGCTTTGCTGAATACACTACAGCTACTGTCTAGTTTGGAAATTGCAGTTGAATATGCTTTACTACGGATGGTGCCTTCAGTTCCAATTACACCGATCCGTTTATTGTGAGAAGCGTTTACTGCAGATCTTGCACCGGGATCTATTACACCGAGAACAGGTATCGGGAGAATTTGTTGCAACTTATTGAGAGCAGTCGCAGAAGATGTATTGCAGGCGATTACTATTAACTTTGCACCTTGTTGCATCAGGAAACGGGCATTTTGGATAGAATAATCAATAACAGTATTTTTTGATTTTGGTCCGTAAGGAACACGAGCTGTATCGCCAAAATAGACAATATCTTCGTATGGAAATCGTTTGCGGATCTCTTTGTAAACAGTTAATCCACCAACTCCTGAATCAAATATCCCTATTGGTTTTTTAGCCAAAATATTTTCTCCTTTCCATAATATGCTCGAATCCAAAATTGAGATTAGAAAATAGTTGTCAAGCTGGCATTAAATAATTATTTGAGAACTGAAAATTAAAATATATAACAGGTGGAACTAAGTTATGAAAAAAATTGGATTAACCCTTGGCGGAGGTGGCGCAAGAGGACTTTGTCATATTGAATTTCTAAAAGTCCTGGATGAATTGGAAATTAAACCTTCAATAATTTCAGGAACCAGTATGGGTGCAATTATTGGGGCTATGTATGCCTCAGGCATGAACGGACAGGAAATTGAAAACATCTTACAGGATATAGATTTTAAGATCCTACTTAAAATGGTTGATTTTTCTTTTCTCTCCAGAGCTAGTTTGATCAAAGGAAAAAAAGTTGAAGAATTTCTCAGTAAACATATCCCGGTAAAATATTTTGAAGATCTCCAAATCCCGTTAAAGATAGTAGCTACAGATTACTGGAAAGCTGATGATGTCGTTTTTGATTCAGGTAAACTATTACCTGCCATACGGGCAAGCATCTCAATTCCTGCCCTTTTTGAACCAGTAAATTACAATAATATGATATTAATAGATGGAGGTGTTACCAATAATCTTCCATTTGATATAATTCGTAAAGAGTGTGATGTCCTTATCGCTATTGATGTATCGGGCAGTAAATCTATCCCTGACGTTATGAAAGCTCCCACATGGTTTGATAATATGATGAATTCTTACGAGATCTTGCAAGCGTCAATTGTTGAATTTCAGATGAAGATCTCTAAACCTGATATTTACATTAAACCTCAATTACTTGATGTTAAAATTCTTGATTTTGAAAAAGCGAATATGATCCTTGAGAGCGTGGATGATGATGTGGCACAGTTTAGAAAAGAAATTCATGAAAAATTGAATTTAAGCATGAAAATTCAGAAAATTAGTAAAAACCTTAAAAATAAAATTAAGGATATTGAAGAATTGGGCGACTTCTTGAAGAAATAGATAATAAACTTTGATTCTCAATAAGGTGAGATAATCATTTAATTTCTCTCATCCAGTTCCAGCCAGCGAGATTCCAATTCATCAAGTTTAATTTGAAGCTTTTCCAGTTTTTCAGTAATTTCTTTAAAGTCATCAGGAGAGAGGGTTGAGGCTTCTTCTTCAATTTTTCTATTCAATAATGATATCTGTTTTTCTATTTCAGGAATTTCTTTTTCGATCATATCTATTTCACGTTTTTCATTAAAACTTAGTTTTGTGGAAACTCTTTTACTTCTTGCTTTAGATGATTTCTTCTTTTGCTCAATTTTTTCTTCATCCCGGTATTTTTTTACAAGCAGGTAATCTGAATAATTTCCGGGGAATTTAATTATTCTATTATCATCGAAAATAAAAAGGTGATCAGTTACTCTATCAAGGAAATATCTATCATGTGAAACAACAATAATGCACCCTTTAAATGCATCAAGATAGTCTTCTAAAATTTCTAAAGTGCGTATATCAAGGTCATTTGTTGGTTCATCGAGAATAATGAAATTGGAACCAAACATTAAAGATCGGAGCAGATAAAGTCTTTTTTTTTCGCCTCCGGATAAATTTGCTAATTTACATTGCTGCATTTTACCATCAAAGAGAAATCGTTGCAGCATTTCAGAAGCTGGATGAAGCACTCCATCTGCCGTACGGATATTATGAGCGAGATCCTGAATATAGTCTAACACTGTCTGGTTATTATCAAATTCATCAATATTCTGTTGGAAATATGAGAAAGAAGTGTTTACACCAATCTTTATCGAACCATTCTCCGGATCAATTTCTTCCATTACGCATTTAAGTAGAGTAGTTTTGCCACATCCATTAGGTCCGATTATCCCAATGCGCTCCAGTTTCTGGAAGTTATGGTTAAAATTCTTAAATAGAATTTTATCATCATATTGTTTTGAAATATTCCTGATCTCTAAAATAGTTTTTCCCATTCGTTTTGTCTTAAAGGAAATATCAAGATCCATGTTTTCCGACAGATAGGATTTGTCTATAAGTTCTTTTACTCTATCAAGATGATCTTTTGGCTTGGAAGTTCTAGCTTTAGCTTGTCTATGAAGCCATTTAAGTTCCTTCTTCAATTGAGCTTTCCGTCTGGTTTCCTTTCTGAGAATATCAATATCCTGTTGCTCTTTTTTACGTAGATAATAAGAATAATTACCTTTAAAAAAGTTTATCTTTCCATTATCCATTTCCAAAATTTTATTAGAAACCGCATCCAGAAAGTAACGATCATGAGTTACAAAAAGAACTGTACCCTGGTAATTGAAAAGGTAGTCCTGAAACCATTCTATCGTATCAAGATCAAGATGATTTGTCGGCTCATCCAGCAGTAATATTTCCGGCTCATCCATTAATGCTCTGGCTAGATCAATACGTCTTTTCTGACCTCCGGAAAGTTCAGAGATTTTCTGGTTAATATCTTTAAAACCAAGTTTGTTTAAAATGCTTTTTGCTTTGATCTCAATCTTCCAGGCATCTTGTGATTCGATATTTTTAACCAAAAGATTGTGTTCATCCTCTAAATTTTGCGTCTGATCATTTTCTAGTTTATTTAATACATTATAATATTTTCGTAAAAGATCAAATTGAGGATTATCACTAAAATAGATCTCTTCATAAATTGAATTTTCAGGATTTAAGCTTGGAATTTGAGATAGATATCCGATTCTTATATTTTTTCGTAATGTAATATTACCTGAATCTGCAGGTTCAATGCCGACAAGTAGTTTTAAAAGAGTAGATTTACCACAGCCGTTTATTCCTACAATGCCGATCTTCTCATTTTCAAATATCCCAAAAGAACTGTTCCCGCAAATCACTTTTTCGGCAAATGACTTTTTCAGATCTTCAATTGAAATTAAATTTTTACTCAATATTACCTCACAGGTAAAACACCATTATTTTGACAGTTTATTTGTCAAATACTGAATATTAATTGCAGCAAAATCGATTTTCATAGTAAATTATTTTAAAAATGAATCTCATTCATGTAACATTATATCTTTTAATAAGATGTAGGGAATAGGATTTTAAAAGATTACTCTAAAAGAAATTATCTATTGACATATTGTGATCGTAGAGTTTTGAAACAAGTAGAATTAAGCAGGAAAAAAAAATTGGGAGAAATTATGCAATTACATCAGAAATTTGTCGAAGTTGCTAAGAAAAATTCTAAGAAAATTGCAGTTTATGATCAGGCAACAGGTAAAGATCTTAGTTATGAAAGAATGTTGATTGCTGCATTTATATTTGCGGGAAGATTTAAAAAATATAAGAGTAAATATTTAGGGATCATGGTACCTACTTCTGCAGGATGTTTACTCTCGACACTTGGAACTCTTATGGCTGGTAAGATCCCGGTTATGATAAACTATTCAACTGGAGCTGCAGAAAATTCCATTTATGCTCAGGAAAAATGTAGTTTTAAAACCATAATAACAAGTAAAGCGCTACTGGATAAGATAAAAGTAGATCCTGTGCCTGGTATGGTTTTTCTGGAAGATATTATGAGTTCCCTTACAACTGCAGAAAAACTTAAAGCTGCACTTACTTCTAAGCTCCCGTCTAAAATTTTGCAGTCAAAAGTTAAATATGGTGACGATGAATCTACCTCTGTTATCCTGTTTACCAGTGGTAGTGAAAAAGAACCGAAAGCAGTGCAACTCTCACATAAAAATATCTTCCATAATATAAGTACAATACCTAAAATAATAGATGTAACAGGCGATGATATTTTTGCCGGTACACTGCCGCTATTTCACGTATTTGGATTGACAACGAATTTCTGGCTTCCACTTTCACTTGGATCATCAATAATTACTCATGCAAATCCTCTTGATTATAGTGCAATAGTAAAATCTATTGTAGATTATAAAATTACAATTCTCATTGGAACTCCTACTTTCTTCCATGGTTATCAGCGAAAAGCAGAACCGGGAGATCTTTCATCAATTAGATATGCCATAGCAGGTGCCGATAAACTTACAGAAAAATTGCGTCTTTCTTTCCAAAAAGAACATGGGATTGAGATCTTGGAAGGTTATGGTGCAACTGAAACAAGCCCCGTAATATCGGTTAATGTTCCGGGTACCAATAAACCAGGAAGTATAGGAAAACCATTACCTGGAGTCCAAGTTAAAATATTGGATAGAGAGTCAGATGAGATTTGTGCTACCAATAAAGAAGGTAAGATACTGGTAAAAGGTGATCTTGTAATGAAGGGCTATCTGGGTGATGTAGAAGAGACCTCCATGCATATGCACGGCGGCTGGTATGATACTGGTGATATGGGAATTATTGATGAAGATGGTTTTCTGTGGCATCGTGGTAGATTGAAAAGATTTGTAAAAGTTGGTGGTGAAATGGTCTCGCTGGTTAAAGTTGAAGAGGTTCTTTCTCATTTATTACCTGAGGGAGTTACCTGTTGCGTTGTTGATGTGCCAAATCCCAAAAAAGGTGCGGATGTTGTAGCTGCAGTTGCTACAGGTGAATTTGACAGGAAGAAGATCCTTAAAAAAATGGCTAAAGAACTACCTGCCATTGCAGTTCCGAAAGAATTCTATGTAATAGAAGATATTCCTATGATGGGTAGCGGAAAAGTTGCTTTCCGTGAAGTGGAAAGAATTTGTAGAGAAAGACAGGAAAACGGAAAGAAGAAAAATTAGAAGTTAGAAGTTAAAAATTAGAAAAAAGAGAAAGAGAATAAGTTAATAAAAAAGCCCATGACTTTAGTTGTGGGTTTTTTATATAGTTAGAAATTGTTAATCTAGAATTTATAACTGATATCTACAGAATTAAAACCGAATGATAACTTTAGCTTTTTATTGTGATGGTACTTGCAGATCAAATAACTTATACTGCTTCCAACAACAGCACCAACAATAACATCTGATGGAAAGTGCTGAGCAGATGCAACTCGTAAGATTGCCGTAGCACTTGCCGATCCAAATAAAAGTGAGCCTGCTAGGATGTTGTGTCCATAATTCTGGTAATAATAAAAATATCCGCAAGTAGCTGCACTGAAAACAGTTGAGGAGTGCATAGAGTAAAATGAGTGTTGACTGTTTCTTTGTACTTTCTTTGTTAATGAGATAGCATCATCATAAACAAACGGTCTAAAACGGTGTGAAAAAGTTTTTGTCCATTTACAAATTGTGCTTTGTGCCAGCATAATTTCACTGAAAACCATCAGGTTATTAAATATTACCTTTTTGTCGTTTTCATATAGGCAGTACAAGGTTGAACCAATTGTCAGAAAAGCTGAATAATCGCTAAAATCTTTTAAAACTGCAGAATAGGATTGTAAACCAATTTTATCAAAGGATGGAACATCATCTTTATTCAGTGCATTCAATTCCAGTTCGGTTGGTGATTCAATGAGTTGACGGTCAAAATAGTTATTGCTCAGGTCAAGCGTTAGAGCTGTAGTGAGAAAGATCAATGATTCAGTCGTATCAATCTCAAAAATATATGAATTTAAAAGTAGTGGAATTAGAAGAATTAATAAAATTAGATGGATTCTATTCATTTAAAAAATATGTCCCTGCGAAAAGTTAATTCAGCAGGGACAGTTATATTATTTACCCAAGGTTGCTACCATTATAGCTTTTATGGTGTGCATTCTGTTCTCAGCTTCGTCAAAAATAACAGAAGCTTCACTCTCAAATACTTCATCGGAAACTTCCATTTCCGGGAGACCAAATTTTTCGAAGACATCTTTTCCAATTTTAGTATCAGTATTATGGAATGACGGTAAACAGTGCATAAAGATAGTATGTGATTTCCCTGTCAGATTCATCATTGCTTTATTAACCTGGTATGCTTTAAGCAGATCAATTCTCTTTTTCCAAGTTTCTTCCGGTTCTCCCATTGAAACCCAAACATCTGTGTAGATCACATCAGAGTTCTTAACACCTTCCTCAATATTATCAGTAACAGTTATCTTAGCTCCGGTCTCTAAGGCAATTGCCTTACATTTATCAATGAGCTTGTCATCAGGTTGAACCTCTTCAGGTGCTACGATCCTAAAATCCATTCCCAGCTTAGCACCGCCAACCATAAGTGAATTACCCATGTTATTCCTTCCATCTCCAACGTAAGTGAAAACCATTTGATCAAAAGGTTTTTTCAGGTGCTCTTTAGCTGTGAGGAAATCAGCCAGGATCTGGGTTGGATGGAATTCAGTTGTAAGTCCATTCCAAACTGGAACTCCAGCATATTCCCCTAATTCTTCTACAATATCCTGTCCAAAACCACGGTATTCGATACCATCATACATTCTGCCAAGTACTCGAGCTGTATCTTTCATGGTTTCCTTATTGCCGATCTGGCTACCGCTGGGTCCGAGATAAGTGACATGAGCACCTTGATCAAGTGCAGCTACTTCAAAAGCACATCTTGTACGAGTTGAAGATTTTTCAAAGATGAGTGCAATGTTTTTACCTGTAAGAGTTGGCTGCTCTGTTCCTGCATATTTTGCTTTTTTGAGATCTAAAGAAAGATCAAGTAGAAAATTGATCTCTTTAGGAGTGAAATCCAATAATTTCAAAAAGTTTCTGTTACGAAGATTATAAGCCATAATTTATTCTCCTAATACATTTTTTAAGACAAAAGTTTAAGTTTCGAAATTCATGACAAGAAATTTATCTGCTTGTAAATTTCAAGATCTGCAAACTGATGTAACATAATCCATCCATTTAGTGGATATTATGTGAATACAGAAAATTATTTCACAAGGATCATCTTTTTTGTTTTAGTAGATCTAACAGAATTAAGCTGATAAAAATAGATCCCTGAACTGACTTTATTATTTTTATCATCTGTTCCATCCCAGTATGTATAATAACTTCCTCTATCCTTTTTTTCATTGATCAAGGTTTTTATATACTGTCCTCGAATGTTATAAACCTTAATTGTAATTTTACCTGTTTCTGGAACGTCATAATCAATTTTAGTGAATGGATTGAAAGGATTCGGATAATTCTGTTTAAGAACATATCGTACTACTGGAGGAGTTGTAGAATAAACTTCTAAAGTTATGGGGATATTCAAGATCTGCCCGATATCGGAAACCATTTTTATGATAGCAACATAGGTTGCTGGAGCTAGATCATTGGTGGATATAGTTATCAAATTATTTTCGATCTCTCCAGCCGGTATGGTACCAGTAGTATTTTCAACTGAGAGCCAGTTGACAGGTGAATCTACTATTGTAAAAAGCCGAGAAGTATTTTGAATACTACAGTTTATATTACTAATTCTAATTAGAGTATATTCGGAAGGTGGTCCGGGAACATTAAAACTGAAAGAACCTGTATTTTCTGTAGATTCAGCGATAGTCTCCCAGGTATAACCATTATTTGTAGATATCTCGATCATTACATTATCATAATTCCCCGTATCTTCCCAGATTAAGGTAACAGGTTCTCCGTAAGATAAAATTGAGCCTTCTTCAGGATATGTAATATTAAATGCCGAGATACTGAAGGTACTATCGGAGATATCATAACTGCTTTCATCCAGAGTTACTACTTTTAACCAGCATTCATCACTTAGTGGCCCATCAAATACAAATGGATAACTACCTGAATTCTCTGCCATATCTTCAATTACAAGCCAGCTTTGTGCATTGTCTCTACTCAGCATGATCTTCACATATTCTGCTTCGCCGTATTTATCCCATTTAAGTGTATCCTGAATTGAGGGAACAACAGTCTCTCCACCGTTTGGATATGATATCCAAAAGTAATTGTCTGTTGTCGGATTCACAATAAATGTACCACTTATCTGGTGAGGATCAGTGCCCGATCCATCACCTTCTAAATACCAGTCAATATTTACTGGAGAAATTTGATCTTCATCTATTGTTACATTAACATTAATAGGAGTTGCAGTTGTTGGTGAAATGCTGTTACCTGAGTTAAAACCCCAGCTAACTTCAACGCCATAACCGGTTTCACCATTATAGCTCAGGTCATCAATATCATTGGCGCTATTAACATAAAACCCGGGTGGGAAATCAATGGTAACTCCATGAATTCCTTCTCCATCAATATTATTGTGAATAAGATAGAAAAGAAAACTCATTGGTTCGATCGGTATATAGGAATTTGTCATATTAAAAATATAATCATTTTCAATATTTCGAGAAAAATCTTCATTGAAGTTATTGATTTCATTATCTGGTATTCTGGCAAAATGTGCAAACGAGATATTATAGGAAACATCGGATGTCCCTTCTAGATTAGAAAGAGTAAGATCAGCAGTAAAAGTAGAATCAGCAGGTACAGAAAAACTGAAACTTTCAGGAGCAACACTTATATATGGGAAATTATTCTCAATGTCATTGCTAAATAATATTGCTGTTTCATCTTGTATTTCATGAACAGTATTTGGATAGATATTTGAAAAAGTTAATAATAACCCTTCAGTTTGTTGGTAATTTTCTAAGCCCACAGTTGCATAATTCTCATCCTGATCGGTATTATTAACTTCTTTATATTGGAACTTCATTAATTTATTTACATCATTTGTGTAATAAAATTCAGGATCATAAAGAATAAGCTGGAATATCTCATTGCTTTCATCAAATTCATTTTTAAAATCTGACCATTCAATTATAAAATAATTATTCTCTTCATCATATTTCACATAAATTCGTCCATCATAAAGATTATCCCAGAAAGGAGCGATCATACCGGAGGTTCCAACTCCAGAAGGGATATTGCGATTTCTTTGAAAAATGAGAGGAGTTGTTTCCATGGAAATATATCCATTGGAACAAATTGAGATATTATCATAAAAGATTCCGAAATAATTAATTTGGAATGGAAGAGGAATAAATTTTGCAAATCCGTTCATTGTTGTATGATCGGGATCAAGTAACGAGCCGTCTCCACCATGGGTTGGATCGATCTCTATCCAATCATATTCAGGGGCACTAAAGTTACCAATATCACTCGATTCAATTGCAAAATAACCATTTTCACAAAATGTGATACTGGTAGAATCAATAATCCCGATCGGGAAATTAAAGTTGATGCTCTGAAGCGCATTATCATTCCCAGTTATTATTAAATTAAATTGGGCAATTTCACCTGAGTTCACGTTTTCTGGTGTTATGGTAAAATTACCGGATCCTGTTTCATTTTGCAGTATGCTGCTGAAATTGAATACAGCATCTTCAACGATAGCATTTTCATTTATACAGGTTAATTCAGTTTGAAAAACTCCTGTTTCATACTCACTGCAATTTAGAAGTTCGATAATAACATCTACTGTTTGATTTTGCAATAAACACTGAGTTGAATTTTGAACCAAGAATTCAGAAATAACGAGTTCAGGTGATGAAATAATTGTGGAGACCAAAAATACATAATCTTCATTATTAGAAGTGATATTTAAAAATATCTGGATATCATCTCCGTTAACCCAACTTTCAGAGACTTCAATTTCAAATAGATCAGAATAATTTTGACCGACTTCAAGGATATCCAGTAAAATTGGTTCAGAGATGAAAGAAATATGCTCATTGTCACAGATTGGTGTTATTGTAATATCTTCAATATTAGACGTTCCAGGATTTGAAATTGTAAATTCTAAAGAACCGTTTTGCCCGGATATTAATTGATTTGGAAACGAATAATTTTCCAAGATAATATCTATATCTGAATTTACTTCAAGCTCACTTGTCTTGGGGATATAACAATATTTAGAAGCCGTAATCTCATAGTTTCCAGCAGGGAGATCTAGAGGTATATCAGCAATTCCGCTGGCATTTGTGATTCCTGTTGTTATTAGGCTATCTTCAGAAGTTATCGCAATTGTGAATCCTGAAAGATCGTCTTCCTCAATATCAATTTGCGCTTCAATAAAATTAGCAGAAGAGGGAATAGATGCAGTAAAGTTGAGTTCCAATTCTTTTGGAATATCAGTAAGGATTTGTAATCCGGGATCACCCAATAGATTATAAACATAAAAATAGAACTGATCTGAATTTGAGGCATTACCCCAGGCATGACTTTGCGGGTAATTAATATAAAGTTCCATCTTACCTCGCAGCAGTATTTCACCGCAACGGAATAATCCTTCCTGGGTAACTCCCTGATAAATACCCATCGCATTTGCATTATTGAACCAGGTTTTTGTATCATATTCACTTGGCCCGATGAATCCGATTGCGCCCTTAGGAACTGCTGGACTTCCACTTACAAGCCATTTTTCACCAAAGCAGGTTGAGTATTGCTCACTAGCAAAATCACCACCGGCGCATGTCATACTGGTAACCATTGGCAGCATGAAACCATTCGTCAATAGTTCAATGTTATCACTTGTGAACATAACACCCGGGGAACCACTCCAATAGGAAGGAGATCCAGCTCCACGATAACAGATAAATGATTCACCTTCACTTATAGAGTTTGCCAGCATGGTTTGTCCTTGCTGCCACGGATTTATAAATGTATCCACTACAGCATATTCAAAATCCAGAAGTTTGTTTCGGATTCCCATCAAAGTTTCACGTTGGGAGTACCCATTCCATGCTTCGACAAGTCCAACCATTAAAGCACGTTTTTGCCAGGGGATCTCCATAAATGGATTCCGTTCATAGTTTTTTATTTTTGAAACAATAGTCCTTAATTCCATTTGACTTTGAACAGACAGTCTTCCGATAAAAATGTCAGGGAAATAATCCTCTCCATCAAGTAATGTATAATTATGATCACTTACATTCCAAGGCATCCAGGATCCTTCCACATAAAAAGCAGGACATTGAATTGCACCTGTTACGTCTCCAACCAAAACAACAAATTCCGGTGGGAACTCCCAGTTATCATAGGCATTTTGTAGATATGCTTTTACATCTTCAGCTGTATTACCAATATCTTCAAGAAAAGCTAATTTTGCTTTAAAACCAAGCTTTTCCTTCCAGCGAAGAAGTGGTTGTAAAATGTTCTCAACACTACTTGGTGCAATAAAAAGATATTTTCCTCCGGTTGAACGTGTAATGTTCTTCGCACCGAGAATCCTTTCCGATGCAATCTTATTGAATGAAGTTGATGTAATAATTTTTGTTAGAGGATTTCTGAAGTCAGATTGATCAATTTCAAATTCTAGTTGAACGTCTTTGATAAGTCTAATCGCATTCAGTTTTGGATTGTATTGAATAGGGGAAATAGAAATTTGAGAAAATCTGTTTCCACGCATTATTACTGGTTTTCCAATGGAAACAATATTCTCTGGGATCCATTTATTGAGAGTAAAAAGTTCCTGTTCAGAATCATTTACATGTGCAATTTTATTGGAAAGCACAATTTCATCATAATCATATTCAAGCTGAGAACACTTATAATTTCCAGTACTTGGGAGAGAAACTAATTTTGAATATATTGGTAGTTCAAAATAATTTGAGACCATACTACTTTTACATTCAGAAATAATGATACTGTTATAAGTTTTATCTTTAGATTGAATAGTTTTGATCTGTTCAATTTCAAAACTTCCGCTGACCTGAAATGAGTTACCAATTTCTGAAAATTCCAATCCAACAAGTTGCAAAAATATTATCAATAAACTAAGTATAAGTATAATCTTCTTCAAAAAAACACCCCGCAAATTATTTTAATAATAAACATTTTCTAGTGGCTATTGTTTTACCATCAGCTGCCAATTTATAGAAATATACTCCTGAAGATACAGGTTGATCATTCAAATCTGTACCGTTCCAAACAATAGAATACTGACCAACTGGTAGTTGATTGCTAATAAGTTGTTTCACTTTCTGCCCTTTTAGATTATAAACTGTTAATTCTACTTTTTCAGAATTTTGAGAAGTTAATGAAAATGATATCGTTGTTGTTGGATTAAAGGGATTTGGATAATTCTGATAAAGAGTAGGAATGTTCATAGTAAGTTCTTGATCAACATTAACCTGTGAATCACCATTTGCTGTGAATAAAATTGCAGTTTCTGATTCTAGTTCATGGGCTGTTGGGGCATAAATATTAGCAAAAGTTATTAGTAATCCATTTGTTTGTGTTTCGTTTTCTATACCAATTGTTGCATAATTATCGGAACTATCATTATTTTGTACTTGGTTATATTGGAATAGGATATCACCATTGCCGTTTATTGATGGATAGTAAATCAGATCATAGAAAACAACCTGGAAAGTCTCATAAGAATAGCTGTGATAGTTCCTGCAGTTTGACCATTCTATGATAAAAATATTTTGAGAATCATCATAATAGGAATAAACAGAACCATTAATTAGATTATCCCAGAAAGGTGCGATCATGGCTTTTGCACCTACTCCTGAAGGAATATTTTTATTCCTGAAAAACACACGGTCAGTATCTCCCATTGAAATCCAACCATTAGAACAAACAGAAATCTCATCATAAATCATTCCAAAATATTGAAAATCAAAAGGCAGATCTATTGTTTTGGTAAAACCGTCAGAGCCATTAACACTTCCACCTTGAATAATGCTGCCTTGTCCGCCGGCAGAAGGATTGATCTCTATCCAATCATAAATTGGGGCAGTGAAGTTACCGATGTCAGATGATTCTATTGCAATATAATCCTGATCACAAAAAGTAGGACTTTCCTCCGATATTTCACCAATTGGATAGGAATAAGTAATTTCCTGCAATACGTTTCCGCTATTAGTAATTATAAATTTAAATTTGGCTAATTCACCGGAGATCGCGTCATCTATTGCGATCTCAAAAAATGATTCAATTAGTCCAGTTTGTCCAGTTTGAATTGTTGGACAAATTGTTTCGGCATTAATGACTTCAAAATTATCTGACATAGCGATCATCTCAATTATAGTTTCGTCAGCATCAAAGTTCCCACTATTTAGAATTTCCAGATTGAAAGTAGAATTTGAATTCTGCAGCAAGTTTCCATTAGGTTCATCAATTATGAAATCTGAAATTGTAAATTGTGGAGATATAATTTCTATGGGCATAAAGAAATCATTTTCGCCTAGATCAGAAGAAATATTTAAGAAGAGACCACCATTAATTCCATCTTGCCAGGAATGATCTAATTCAATTTCAAAATTACAGGTTGTGTATTCATTTGCATCAAGAGATGCGATGGCCGAAGAACCAGTAACAATTTCAATAAAATCTTCTTCTGTTGATAGCTCAATTTCCAAGTTATTAGCTTGGGTATTACTGGAATTATGGATACTGACGATAATACTTACAGCCTCACCCGGAATTATTCCAGAACAACTATATTCATCAACCCGTACAATTTCTGCTTCTACAACCGATAATACGTATGTTACTGGGATAAACAGATATTTTGAAGCTGTAACTTCATAAGCACCTGCTGTAAGATCAATTGGAATAGCTGCAATTCCCGAAACATCGGTGATACCTGTTGTTATTAAACTGTCAGAATTAGTAATTGCAATTGTAAAACCTGATCTATCCTCATCATTTAGTTCGATTTGAATTTCCAGGAAGTTAGAACCGGAAGGAATTTCATCAGGAATATATATATCAAAATCTTTAGGAGTGTCAGTAAGGATCTGCAGACCTGGATCTCCTAAGAGATTGTAAACAAAAAAATAGAATTGATCTGAATTCAGTGCATTTCCCCAATTATGACAATTTGGATAGTTATTATAAAGTTCCATCTTACCACGCAGCATCATTTCACCGCATCTGGTTACTCCCTCTTGTGTAATTCCCTGGTAGATTCCCATATCATTTGTGTTATTAAAAGGAGTTTTTGTATCGTGTTCACTTGGTCCGATAAAGCCAATTGCTCCTTTTGGATTAGAGGGTGAACCTGCAGTAAGCCAAGTTTCTCCAAAACAGGTAGGGTAATTTGTGCTGCCAAAATCTCCTCCACCGCAAACAATGCTTGTTACCATTGGCAACTTAAAACCATTATTTAAACTTCCAATTGCATTGATATCAAACATTGCACCATAATGACCCGACCAATAACTGGGACCTCCAAAACCACGATAATTCAAGAAAGTGTAACCATCATTTATCATATTTTTTAAATTTGATATTCCACTTTGGTAGGGTGAGATAAATGTATCTACAACCGTAAATTCAAAATCCAGTAATTTAGTGCGAACTTCCATGACTGTTTCTCTAGCGGAATAGAACTCCGACCAGGTATCGACATAAGCCATCATTAGTGCTTTTTTCTGCCAGTTATTTTCAATAAACGGATTACTTTCATAGTTTATGATTTTGCTGATGATTGTATTTAACTGCAATTGTGAACGTACAGATAAGCGTCCAACAAGCACATCAGGGAAATAATCCTCACCTTCGAGGATTGAATATTTGTGATCACTTACAACCCAGGGAGTTAAATAGCCTTCAACATAAAATGAAGGGACAGAAATAGGACCATCAACATCGCCTACTAAAACAACATATTCTGGAGGAGTTTCCCAATTATCATAGGCATTTTGAATGAAGTTTTTAATAGCGCCGGAATCAGATCCTGTTTCTGATAAAGTTGCAACTCTGGTTGTATAACCAAGTTTTTCCTTCCAGCGAAGAAGTGGCTCTAACATAGGTGCTGTATCATCTTGTATAATAAAAAGATATTGCCCTTTCTGGTCTGAAATCCTGGGTCTGCTGCCTGGAATTATTGTTGCGGATAAGCTTGAAAATGAATTGATCTTATTTTCTTTCAATTTTGGATTTTTTAATATATTGGTATCTAAAGATAAATTAATATCAATGTCTTTTAGAATCTTTAATTTATTTTGGACTGGATTATATTGTATGGGTGATACAGCAATTTGTGTGAATCGATACGCACCCATAATATTTGGATCACTTAT
>Ga0307990_1000407_pt1 | contig 39429 bp, 41 predicted proteins | sample EllFjometagen129_FD_203168 | JGI IMG/M metagenome (GOLD analysis project Ga0307990, IMG submission 203168) | Marine microbial communities from Ellis Fjord, Antarctic Ocean - #129 | ecosystem: Environmental > Aquatic > Marine > Unclassified | place: Southern Ocean | collected 2014-10-08
GATAATGCCACTTGTTTTGGTAATATGCTCTTACTTTATTTACTCCTTGGTCATCTTGGGCATTTATCGTTAGGGTAATATCTTCTCCCGTATTGGCCGTTGTCTTGTCTACAGACAGAGTGCCGGAGACAGGGTCTTCCTTTTCAACGACTCCCGGACAATCAAGCGTTACATTATAGCAATTATTGTCCTCGTTTGATTCAGAAATTTTATGATTCCAATCAGCACAGATTCCAATCCTGTAAGATCGTCCTGGATCACATGCTAAATCGTCAAAATGAGATATTAACGAAGCTCCTTGAGAAATAGAAGTGATATTGTCTATGCCTCCTCTTTCTCCGTCCACAGTGAAAAAAGATTGAGAAGCTCCAGCCGTGGTTTCTCCTCTATTGGCAACCGTATAATAGAGCTTTTGGTTATTATCACTAAATTCAGCCTTCGTGATGGTTATGTCTGGATATGTTTCTTCGTAACAAGTGGCACAATATCTGTAAGTATTGTTCTCTGATTGGCAAACCTCTTCTGTTGGTAAATATTGAATTTTACCCTTACCCCGACATTCAGTTTCCCATGTATTATAGCTACTACACCAAAAATGTTCTCCATATTTTTCTTTACAATTAACCACGGTTTCCTTTTCTGTCACGGTTACTGTCACACTGCTTGGCTTTGTATAGGTTGATTCTCCTGTTCCGTTTGCTTTCTTCCCGTTAACATATCCCCTATACACATATGTTCCTGGTTTTGATTCGGAAAAAGTCCATGTTTCATTAAAAGAAGTCCCATCAGCATGATCAGAATGCCACCTGCCTTGATAATGTGCCCAAAGTTTAGTTAATCCATTGTCGTCTTGCCCTGTTACGGTAAGCTTAATCTCTTCTCCTACCTCTACTGTTGTTTTGTCTACAGACAAAGTGCCGGAGACAGGGTCTTCTTGAACAGCGTTTTCAACTCTTAAATAAGTTGATTTTGTATTATTGCTCTCATTGGATTCCGACAATCTGTTTCCGTCATCTGTTGAAAGTGTAAATTTATGACTGCCCACTGGAAGAGTTTGAAAAATAGGACAATCTATTGTAGTCGTCTGTCCTGAATCTAATCGTGTTGTAATCGCATCACATATTCTCCATCCAGGATTTGGCAAAGATTCAGAAGAAATTTTTGTAATAATTCCTCCAGAAACATATGGCATTTTTTGAGAACCATTATTTTTAATAGTTGTTCTAAAGCTTATCTTGTCGTTTGTCGTCGGAGATGCAGGTTGAGTAATAATAGAAGAAATTATGAGGTCTGGTTTATTCTGTACTGTAGCAACTACTGTTGCCTTTACATAACATGGAACTGTCTTTGCGCTTTCTATTGTCTGGTTTGTTTTGTATCCATAAATATAACCATAGTAATATTTGTTGCCTGCCGTTGATTCAGATAATGTCCATGTCTTTGTGCAGGAAGTCGCCCCATTACAATATTGAGAATCCCATCCCGATCCTGCTCCCTCGCTATGATGACCCCACAGCATTACCTTGCTTACTCCTTGATCATCTTGCGCTGTAATTGTGACAGTAATATTCCCTCCTACGCTTACCGTTGTTTTATTTACAGACAAAGTGCCGGAGACGGGGTCTTCTTTGGTCGTGCTCGGCAAAGCATTCTCGCACTCCTGTTTCGTATTAAATGTTCTCAATCCATAATAAACATAAGATCCACAAAATTGTTTATACCCACAAGCTGTCGCGTGGTCATTGTCAAACCAATAACGGTATTGACAATTTGTTATTGTTTGGGTTACTGTCGCCTTCACATAACTAGGAGTTGTATAGCCAGCATCTGAGTGGTCAGTCGTGTCTCTGCCAGATACATAACCGTGATAAGTATATATCCCTGCACTTGGTTCGGAAAAAGTGAATACATGGGTACAAGATGTAGCTGGTGCACCTATAGCGTGTGGACACACATATCTATGCCAAGCATTACGATAATGGGCCCAAATGTATATTACTCCTTGATCGTCTTGACCTGTTACTGTTAGAGAAATTGTTTCTCCTGTGCTAACGGTTGTCTTGTTAATAGATAGTGTCCCCGAGGCAGGGTCTTCTCTTGTTTGAGCTATGGCAGAAGATGTCATAATTAAAAATCCTGCCAAAAAGATTCCCGTTATCGCTAAAAACTTAAATTTTTTATTCATAATTTTGAAAAATTAATTGTTAATTTAGAATAACCTTTATCTTATAATAATCCTTGTTTATAAAAAATACAATGATTTAATTAAAAAATGTTAATAACTTTTTAATAGGATGAACGTTTATAATATCTTTTTTCTCTGCCCAACCGCGTCGGGCTTGGGCAATACCAAGTTCCATAAATCGCAAATGATTTTTGTGGTGAGCATCGGTATTAATTACCATTTTCACTCCTGCCAGTTTTGCTTTCTTAATATTTGTATCTTTTAAATCCATTCTTATAGGAGAAGAATTAATTTCCAAAATAGTTTTTGTTGCCTTGGCTGTTCTTAAAATTTTGCCAAAATCAATACGATATTCATCTCTTCTTCTCAAAATCCTTCCTAACGGATGAGAAATAATATCAATATTAGGATTTTTCATTGCCTTAATAATTCTTTCTGTCATTTGGCTTTTAGAGAGCTTAAAATGAGAATGAATACCAGCAATAGCGTAGTCAAGATTCTTTAACGCCTGATTATTTATATCAATTGAGCCGTCTTTTAAAATATTGGTTTCTGCTCCTTGTAATAATCTAAATTTTGAATTTTGAATTTTTGAGTTTAATTTATCTATCTCTTTCCGCTGTTCGCTTAATTGTTTTTCATTCAAACCGTGCTCTATTCTCAAAAATTTAGTATGATCGGAAATTCCTAAATATTCATAATCCATATTTATGGCAACTTTTGCCATTTCTTCAATAGAATTTTTACCTCCGTCCCAATTAGAATGACAATGTAAATCTCCCTTAATATCGTTATATCCTATCAATTTAGGAATCCTATTTTCTAAAGCCATTTCTATCTCGCCCCTATTTTCCCTCATCTCTGCTGGAATATATGCTAATCCTAAAGCAAAATAAATCTCTTTTTCATCTCTGCCTGCAATCATTTTTTTGCCTCTAAAAAGCCCATATTCATTAAGCTTCATTTTTTTGTCAATGGCAATCTTTCTCAAAGCAATATTGTGTTCTTTGGAACCGGTAAAATATTGAAGCGCTGAACCATAGCTTTTTTCAGGGACAACCCTTAGATCCACATCAATTCCCGGTTGAACACGAATAGAGGATTTCGTTTTCCCTTTGCCCCAAATTTTAATTATTCCTTGTGTTTTTACAAAAATATCCATTACCTTCTCCGGCTTATTAGAAATAACTAAAATATCAATATCTCCTATGGTCTCTTTTTTCCTCCGCAAAGAACCTGCTAAATCCAATTCCCTTACTTCTTTCAAATTAATAAGAGGTTCTTTTATATCCCGAATAATCGGTAAAACTTCTCCCAAAAGAAATCTTCCTTTATTCTTCCTCAAAAATCTTATACTCTCTAAAATATTCTTTTCTGTCTTTTTGTCAAAACCGGATAAAGAAACAATTTTATCTTCTTCAATCGCTTTTTCTAAATCGTTCAAATTCCTTATGTCTAATTCACGATACAACTTCTTAATTGTTTTGGGACCTATTCCCTCGACGGCCATTAACCCCTCTATGTCTACGGGAAATTTTTTCTTTAATTCTTGATAATCTTTAATTTTTCCAGTCAACAAATACTCTTCAATTTTTTTAGCAATACCTTTCCCTATTCCCGGAATAGCAATAAGTGCGCTCGTTTCTCCTTTTTTGTAAATCTGAGCAACGCTCTCTGCCAAACTTTCTAAGACAATTGCTGCTTTTTCGTATGCTTGCGGCTTAAAGGCGACTTCTTCTATCTCTAAAAGATAACCAATTTCATAAAATATATTTGCTAACTCTTGATTAATCATATTAAGTTTATTCTATCACAGGCAGGGTTTTCATAAAACAAAAAAAAAGGGGTCAAACCCCTAAAATTCTTTTTTAATCTTTTAATAGTTCGTTAAATTCCTCCAAAGATAAATCCAAATCTTTGATAATGGCGTTGAGTAAGCCCTTTTTAATGTCTTTGTTGTGAAACGGCACAGAAATGATTCTTCTCTGTATAGAACAATAAAAAATCCGGTGGCTGCCGGTCTGTCTTTTCTCAATACATCCTAATTTTCCTAAAACTCTAATTAACTGTTTAGGTTTGATTATTGGTAATTTCATGCCTAAACTTTCACGGGAATTTTAGTTACAAAAATAGATGCCTCTGACTCGTAAGGAACTTCTTGTTTTAGTTTTTGAAGAACTTTGATATAACCATAAATGGCATCCTGAGCCATCTGATAGGCCTCGTCTAATGTTTCTCCTTGAGTGTGACAGCCCTGTAAACTGGGGACATGAACCACAAATCCACCCTCTTCTGCTGGTTCAAAGATAGCTGTATAATTTAGAATTTTCTTTTGGATTTTTTTCTTCGTGCTCATTATAATTACATTATCATTTCTCTGATATTGTTGTCAATATCATTGTTAAAAAAATAGGGGCCAAACCCCTAAAGTTCTTTTTTGCTACCTTTTCTGTGTTTCTATTTTTTCTTATAAACACGACCTTGCTTGGCTATAGCGAATTCTTTGTCTAATTCTTCCATAAATTTTAATAAAAGGGGATCATCTATTCGCTCTTTAATGTCAATCCACCAAGGAATTATTGGAAATTTTTTGTCTTTCTTCCAGTATTCAATGGCCTGAAAAAGATTAACCATCTTGTCTACTTGAGAAACAAATCTACCCTCTTTGGTTAAACCCTCTTCAAAATCTACCCAAAGCTCAATAATTTCATCTTGCAATGCTTTGGGAAGGCGTGATGTTAGTTTTACAATTGCTTTCCATTCTTTAGCTCTTTTCTGAAGTAGCCATTCCAATCTTTTAGCGTAAGGAACGCGTGGGGGCTTCTCCATAATTTTTTTTGCATTCTTTTTATCTGAACCGAGTATTGGGTCATATGGAGTTTGATCTCCAGCATAAACTTCACACAAATCATGAATTAATGCAATCTTGACGGTTTTGTTTGTGTCCAATCCTTTAGTTTCTCCCAAAAACCAGCTTATTATTGTCATTTGAAAAGTATGCTGAGCAACTGTCTCGGGATTTTTAACCCCTCGCAAAATCCATCCGGTTCTCTTCAATCTTTTTAGCTTGCCAATTTCAATAATAAAATTCATGACTTCGGTGGTAGTGTTTCTGTTTTTCTTTTTTCCTGAATTTAAAAAATTTCTGTCTATCTCTTTCTTAAATTTTGAAACAATAGGATCTTTCAACGCCTTCTTGGCCCAACGATTCCATAATTTATGTTCAATCTTACCTTCTTTTTTCCAGTACTCCATGGCTTGTAAAAAGGTCTCTGCCTTAGCTGCTTGCCAAGCAAATTTACCTATCTTTGTCTTCCTATTTAAATAACCTTGCCACAGTGTTTCTATTTCTTTTTTAATATTCCCATCTAATCTTGAGATAAGCTTTTCAACAGAATTCTCTTCTTCTTGATGCCTTCTATTCAATCGTTTCTGCTCGTCTATTAAATTAAAAGGAGGGGGATTTTTAAGAATTTCTTTCAACAATGTTTTCTCTTTTTGAGAAGCAACTCCCTTGGGTAAAAGATAACCATAAGGAGTTGTGTCGTTAATATATACTTCGTATAAATGATGGACCAAAATTGTTTTTATAATCTTGGACTCATCTAATCCTTTTTCCTTATTAAGAACCCAACCTAAAATTGTTGCTCTAAAAATATGGTCAGCCGTAGTTTCTGGACTTTTGATTCCATAAGCCAACCAGCCACTTCTTTTAGCTTGTTTTAATTTGCCTATTTGGATAAAAAATTGAAGCAGAGAATTCATTGTATCTGAAAAGAGGGCATTAATCCTCTTTCAATTTTAACTTTAAAAATTATATATAATCTTCTTAATTGTATAGATGGTGACTACGGACGATTGAACTTTAACAGAGTCGCCCATCTTATGTCCCAAAAGTGATTTTCCTACTGGCGATTCATTGCTAATTTTTCCAAGCATTGGGTCCGCTTCTAAAGAACCAACTATTGTAAATTCGTCTGTCTGTCCTTCGACCTCAACTAAAACAGTTGCTCCCATAAAAACAACCCTCCTCTGTCCTCTTGGCGGAGAAATAATAAGGGTATGATTTTTTATGGTTGTTTCTATCTCTTCTATCCTTAGTTCAAGTTGCCTTAAGTCATCTTGAAATGTAGAAAATTCGGAACCAACATCTTGCGACGAGGCTGCGCTTGATACTTCTTCCTTTGCCTTTTCCACCCTAACTCCTTTGAGAGATTCATATTCTTCTCTCAATTTATCTAAGCCCTCTTTAGTCAAATAAATTTTGTGTTCAATGTCCATGACACTATAATTTAGCATTCCTTGATCATCTTTGTCAAACTTAATTTTCTCTAATTATATTATTTTAATGTAAAGTAAAAAATTTCGGCGACAATACCCAAGACAAAAAAGATTGACAAAAGAAAGTATACTGGATTCATTTTTTTTGAATACTTCTTTTTCAAAAATGCCTTGAAAAGAAAAATCGTGATAAAACCTTCAATGCCTCCGGCGATAGCCCCCGTGAATCCAATGATATTAATGAATTGTCTAAGTCCAAGCAAAAACAAAATCATTGGAATAAAGACAGAAATGCCCCAAGAAATTTTTTCTGGAACACGAAAGTCGTACCAAAAAATTTTCTTCAGCGTAATTCCGATCGTCAAAAAAGATGTAAAACAAGTAATAAGTCCAAAAATAAATCCTGCTATTGTTATTCGTGGACCAAAAACAGAGCTTAAACTGGCGATTGGGTCTTCTGTAGTTTGATTGCCACAAGAGCCTAAAACAATGACTGTAAAAAGGATATAGATAAAAAAAGCGATTAGAATACCCGAAATTATTACTTTTCTGAATTCCTTCCTTTTCCCTTTTAATATTTCTTTTACTTCTGGTAAAATAGCCGACCCCCAAAGAGAAAAAAGAATAACTCCATAGGGATAAAAGACAAACTTAAAATTAATATTAAAAAAATGTTCTATCTTAATATGAGAAAAAGATTTAAAAGAGAAAAAAGCCAAAAGTCCGAAAAAAAACAAAAGCACTAAAAATTCAACAAAAGAAACGCTTTTTATTCCTTTGTAGATCAATAAGCTACCAAGCACAAAAAAAACAAAAACATAAATTAATAAGTTTCCACCTACATATGGAGAAAGTAAATTTTCCAAAAATCCCCCACCTACTACCAAGTAGGCAAGTTGAGCGCCAAATAATCCAAAACATACAGCAAGAAGCGCAATCTTGCTCCAAAATGATCCTAAATATTCCTTAACATAACCCGGGAATCTGTGTTTGGTAGATGTGCCAAGGATAACATCTCCGAGCATTAAATGAACCACTATAGCTACAGCTCCTAAAAATAGAAAATAAAAGAGTAAAACAAAAAATCCACTTTTATAAGCGATCCAAGGCAGACCAAAGATGCCTACCCCAACAATTGTTCCAACAAAAATAGATAGAGCTTTCCAAAAAGCACTCATAAATTAAAAATTTAATAATTCTATTTAAACTTTAAATACCCTGTAGCCGTCTCTGACTTTCTGACTAACCTTGAGCCCCACTTCGTCTCCTTTTTTGGCTTTGTCTATTTTTTTATGTTCAACCTCCATTGAGTCAACGACCTGCTCAAAATCAGTATCGCCACCTATAATTCTAATTGTTTCTCCTGCTTTCAGCTTGTCGATTAGACTAATCACTGCTACTTGTATGTGGTCAAAATAATGAATTATTTTGCCTATTGGTTTTCCTTCAATTTCTTCTGCCATAAATAATAATTTATTAATGTTGATAACACGACCTTTAATTGTCTACAAAATATAATTACATCCTCATTATATCAAAAAATTTTGTTCTCGACGATTTATTTTCTTTCCAAAACCTTAAATCCTTCTATTATTGAATCACAAACAAAATCTTCTATAGGTAAAAAATCTCCCTTAAGTTGAGATCTTTTGAGACAGGAATTATAAAAACGCTTTTTTTGCTGCTTAACAATGGCTGGTGGCAAATTGTTTGCCAACAACATTGCAGATAGAATTAATCTTCCTATCCTGCCATTCCCATCCGAAAAAGGATGAATTTTCTCAAAGCGACTGTGTATATTGGAAACATGAGTAATAATGTCATCGGTTCTGCGGTTAATGTCTTCGGCCAATTCTTTCATCAGCTGGGGAACTCTTAAGTAGTTAGCCGTAGGCACATATGTCCCAACAATGCGCACGCCGTGCCTTCTGTAGATTCCTGCATCTCTTTTTATTCCGTTCATTAAAATGCCGTGGAGTTTCAGAATCAACACTTCATTAATTTTATGCGACGGCAAACAAAGATAATCCCATAAATACTGCAAAGCAGCTTGGTGATTTTTTACCTCCAGTTGTTCAATAATATCTCTATTTGGCAGAGCAATATTATCAAATAAAATCGCCATAGTCTCGTTCTCTGTTAAGGCACTCCCTTCTAATTTATTTGTATGATAGGTTAAAACAAGCAAAAATTGATCGTAAATATCAGAGTTTTTTACAATCTTCCCCAAAACATCTTTATATCTCTTGGATTTGTTTAATATAATTAACTTTTTTGCCTTCAAGGGATCTTCCGGAATATCTCTCTGGCCAGTATATCTAAAATATAAATTATTTATACTTTCTTCTGTTTTCTTTCGGGGCTTTGATTTTCCGTTAATCCAACTATTAAAGGAAACAAAAGAAACGCCAAGTTCTTTGGCAAGCTTTTCTTGAGTTGAACCAGAAAAAATCCGAATAATTTTTAATTTATCTATAATGGTCATATAGTGTCATTATGTGAAACTTTATAAAGTTTGTCAAACCACATACTTCTATAAAGTTTAAAAAAGACCCGAGTTATGTCGGGTCTGATTGTGTTGGTAACTACAGCAATTCCCTTAATAAATGTTCAAGGATACAGTCTGCCGTTTTCGCATTGAGGGCAAGTGGTATCTTTTCTGTGATACACATTCTTATTAATGATTGGACATCGTGTTCGTGCCCATGGGCTGTTCTGGTGTCAACAAAAAAGATCAAGGCATCTATTTTATGTTCTAAAATGCTATAAGCTACCCTTATGTCGCCACCATTCGGACCGTGACCCAAATCTTTCACATTTAAGCCAGTGATTCGGCTAATTTCTTTAGCTGTGCCACCCGTCCCTACAAGGTTGAATTTTCGTAAACTCTCGTAATTCTGATTTGACCATTCAACTATCTTTAATTTTCTTCCATCGTGGGCAACCAAACCTATGACAATTTTCTTTCGCATTATTAATCCCCCTTTGCGGATTTTTTTAAATCTTGTGTTCAAAAACTAACATTTCAAAGAGCTATTTCTTGTCTCCTTCCTTGAGACATTAGAATATTACCACCTTTTCTGAAAAAGTCAAGAGTTTCTCTTTTTAAGAATTGAGAAAAATCTGTGTCCCTGGCGCGATTTGAACGCGCAATCTTCGGCTTCGGAGGCCGATGTTCTGTCCAGTTGAACTACAGGGACTTTTCTGATTTCTGGGCAACTAAAAATATATTCTTGCCTTTTTTGGAACGCTCAAGAATTCCTTTTTCTTTTACAACAAATCCTACGCGCTGAACTAATTTCTCTATCTCTCTCTCGGAAAAAATATGGATATATCTTTGTGTTAATATCTTTCTTTTACTATCTTTCCACGGATAAAAAATATCTTTATAGTCAAGTTTTAACTTGCCGATTAATTTAAGTAGGGTATATTTGAATAAGAATCGTTTTGCTTTCGGATCATTGTTCAAATCCCAAACTGTCAGCACGAGTTTCCCTTTGGGTTTAAGAATTCTTTTAATTTCTTTCAAAAAATCCTTTCTGAATTTCCTTGATGGAATGTGGTGCAAAACGGCAAGACAAAACACTTTGTCAAAAAAATCATTTTGAAAAGATAGAGTCAATGGCTCGCTTACGCTAAATTTTCCGCTACAATATTTCTCTCTGGCAATCTCAATTAATTTCTTTGAAGTATCAATCCCATAATAATCCGCTTTGTCCCCGACGATCTCTAAAAGTCTGCCGTTGCCACAACCTAAATCAAGAATCTTTTCTCCTGTATTAATATATTTTTCTAAAATCGTAAAATCAGGGGGAATCCAATTTCTTTTTTTATTAAAAATATTGGCAATTTTATTATAATCGTCTTGATTCTTTTTTAATAAAAATTTTGCGTACTCTTGTTTCATAATATTTACCATTTCAGGCATTTTCTCTCCCGCCCTCCTGCTTGGAGGGCGGGAGAGGGTGTGAAGATGTATTTTTGTTTCATAACATTTACTTACCGCTCCAGTCTTCTCTTATTAAGTAGTTGCGAAAGCGGAAAAATATGACAATAGAAGAAAAAATTATTATTGCCTTTTATGAAGAATCGATAAAAAATCGGGAAATTTTGGATAAATTAAAGCGCAAATTTGCTAAAAAAGAAAAATCTAAAATGTCCCCCAACTCCCTATTATTAAAAGCTTATCATGGCTTGATTAAAGATAAAAGAATTAAAAAAGATTTAAAAATAGAAGAAGTTTTGAGAATCAGAAAAATAAGGTCTCTTTCTGGAATTGTTGTTGTCTCGGTTCTGACAAAACCTTTCCCCTGTCCCGGAAAATGTATTTATTGTCCCAAACAGTTAGGTGCGCCTAAAAGCTATCTTAAGGGCGAGCCAGCCGTATCTCGCGCCATCTCTCTTAATTATAATCCCTATAAACAAGTTCAAGTTAGAATCAAAGCACTTGAAGCAACCGGACACCCAACCGACAAAATTGATTTAAGGATTATCGGTGGCACATGGTCTTTTTATTCTAAAAATTATCAAACTTGGTTTATAAAAAGATGTTTTCAGGGGGCAAATAATTATCTCAAAATAAAAAAAGAAAGAAAAACGTTAGACCCATTGCAAAAAGAAAACGAAACTGCAAAACATAGAATTATTGGAATAACCATTGAAACGCGACCTGACTTTATAAATAAAGAAGAAATCAAGCGACTAAGAAAACTTGGCGTGACAAGGATAGAACTCGGGGTGCAGAGCGTTTATAATGATATTCTAAAAATTAACAGAAGGGGACACGACATAGGGGCAACAATCAAAGCAACAGAGTTATTAAAAAATGCAGGATTTAAAATTTGTTATCAAATGATGCCAAATCTCTTGGGCTCCAATCTAAAACAAGACGAAGAAATGTTTGAAGAACTTTTTAAAAATCCAAAGTTTCAACCCGATTACTTGAAAATTTATCCTTGTGCCTTATTAAAAGAAGCCCCGCTCTATAATGTTTGGAAAAAGGGGAATTACAAGCCATATACAACGGAAGAATTGCTCAAACTTTTAATTAAAATTAAAAAACTCATTCCGTATTATTGCCGAATTCAAAGAATAATAAGAGACATCCCCTCTTATTATATAGTAGAGGGTGGAACAAAAACTTCTAACTTGCGACAGATAATAGCAAAAATTGCCGAAAAAGAGGGTTGGCGTTGTAAGTGCATAAGATGCAGGGAAATAAAAGAAAAATATGATCCAAAAGAAAAACTCTATCTTTTTAGAATAGATTATGAAGCATCAGGAGGAAAAGAAATATTTTTAAGTTTTGAAAATAGAGATAGAACTCATCTCTTTAGCTTACTTCGTTTAAGAATTCCAGGACAAACTGTTTTGCCGATTCTAAAAAATACAGCAATTATACGAGAACTTCACACTTACGGACAATTGGTTCCTGTTGCTAAAAAAGAAAAAGCTCCTCAACACAAAGGACTTGGTAAAAAATTAATGAAGGAAGCGGAAAAAATTATTGAAAAAGAATTCGCTCTAAAAAAAATCGCTGTTATCTCTGGTGTAGGAGTTAGGGGGTATTACAGAAAGCTCGGTTATAGATTAAATCAAACATATATGATAAAATTATTAAAGAATTAATTATAAAAATATGTTTGAATTTTTTGTCCCTGTATTAATTTTCTTCTTTGTTTTATTTTTATCCGGCATAAGGATTATAAACGAATATGAAAGAGGCGTTATTCTAACTTTTGGTAAATATACTGGCACAAAAACGCCTGGCTTCCGATGGATTTTCCCTGCGATTCAAAAAATGATAAAAGTGGATTTACGAATTACCACGGTGGATGTGCCAAGACAAGAAGCAATTACAAAAGACAATCTTCCTGTTGGAGTTAACGCAGTTGTATATTTCAGAGTCCAAAAACCTGAATACGCTGTCTTAAAAGTAGAAAATTATCGCTATGCAGTTTCTCAATATGCTTTGGCTGCTCTAAGAGATGTCATCGGCGGGGTTGATTTAGACACTCTATTAGTAGAAAGAGATAGGGTTGCAACAGAAATTAAACAAATAGTTGATACTGAAACAGATCCTTGGGGCATAGACATCACGGCAATAAAAATGCAGGACATAGAATTGCCTGCGGGAATGAAAAGGGCAATGGCCGCCCAAGCAGAAGCAGAGAGAGAGAAAAGAGCAATTGTTATTAAATCAGAGGGTGAAATAACTGCGGCTAAAAATTTGAGTACTGCGGCCGGATTGCTTTCGTCAACGCAAGGCGGTTTATCGTTAAGAACCTTGGGAACAATTGATAATTTACAGCCGGACCCATCAAAAACCGTTATCTTCGCTTTACCAGTAGAAATTTTAGAGGGATTTAGAAGTTTAATATCAAAGAAAAAAGATATTGCTGCTTAACGAACTTCTTTCAAAAATTCTTGGACTAATTTTACTGTTTGATCGCTTTTCTTGTAAAAAGCTCTCCAAAGAACAACAATGTCAACATCATTAAAAATAGCTCTCTGAACTTCCTGAATAGTATCGCCACCGGCAACAGATAGCATTATGTCGTAATTGCTTTTAATCCGCTGAATCTCGTGATAGGGAATCTCTTTTTCTCGATTATAATCTTCCTCATCAACTCCTCGATGTAATATCACTACATCGGGGATTTGTTTTAACTGACGAAGAATATTCAAGGGAAAACCAACATTCATCATATCAATCATTGAATCTAATCCCAATTCCTTACATTTTTCAATAAAAGCGTCTAATGTTTCAATCGGAGCATATCCCAAAGCAGTTGCAGCGCTTGCTCCTCCTTGTTGGGCAATTTCAACTTCTGTCAATCCTCTATCCATACATTTAAGGTCAGCAACAATATATGGGACTATAGCTTTATTCTCTTGGTTTTGATTATCAATAATCCTTGTTCGCTGATTTTTCTTTTCTCTCAAAATTTTGTAAAGAGAAATTAGGTCCGTATCCTGCTTACTTTGAATCGTTACGCCCAGAACTCTTTGTTCCCACAATCTTTTTATTGTTCTTATGCCGTGAATCCCATAATTTTTAATAAAAGGAGTGCCAGCTTCAACAATAATCCGTTCGTCTAAAGGAATTTTTGAAATAATGTCCCGAGCATCCTCTATCGTGCTATTAAGGGCAATTTGTAAATATTTCTTCTTTTTATTTAACATATTTTTGGATTAATGATGTGGCTATATGTTAATTTTTATTTTTTTTGAATAACTTTCTTTTTATCTCGCATTTTTTAGAAATAAAACGAGATGGAGTTCTAAATTTTAATTTGCCTTTTCCTGCTTTTTTTGAAGAATATCTTTTCATACCTGTTTTAATCTATAATATCAAAAAACTGGCCCTTAGGCCAGTTAATTGATTATTGATAATTAGTCGTTGATCATTTCTTTTTTAAAATATTCTTCTTTGTTTTGATTGTCTTGGGCTTTTCTCCTGTCTTAGTTGTTGTTTTTTTCTTTGGCAAAACAGATTCCTTTTTAACGGGAATACTTTTATCAAATCTTTTATATAAATCCGCAATCATTTCTTTTTGTTTCCCCGAATCTGAAATTTCTCTACGAATACGAGCTTTTTGAAAACGAATGAATTTTCTAACTGATTTAGATAACTTTTTCTTTTCCATTTTTTTTAGATTATAAGAAGTTTTTATTGCTTAGAGACATTACTCTACCAGATATTCATAAAAAAGTCCAGAATGATTTTCCTTAATTATGGAATATTAATTTTTTAGTCCACATCTTCGAATAAAGGAAAAATTAATACAAATTTTGAGCCAACGCCTTTGATGCTTTCTAATAAAATTTTACCTTTCATTTTTGAGCAAAGCTGTTTAACAATCCATAGCCCCAATCCTGTTCCCTGAATATCCGCAGTCTCTCTATTCTTTACTCTAAAAAATCTTTCAAAAAGATTTCTTTGATTTTCGGCGGAAATCCCGATACCCGTATCAGCAATTGTAATCAAAAGTTTGTGTCTCTTTTCGTCTTTTTTTACGATTATGTTTATCTCTCCTTCTTGAGTATATTTAATGGCATTATCAATAAGGTTATAAATTATCTCCTTAAAACGATTAAGATTAGCATTAATCTTTGCTTGTGTATTGTCAAAATTTAATTTTATCTTAAGATTTTTTCCGTCAGCCTTAATTTTTAATTCTTCTGCAATCTCTCTAATGTTCTCCGACGGCACAATGATTTCTGGTTCAAAAGAAAGTCTATTCTGTTCAATCCTTATTACATCAAGAACATCGTCAATAAGACTATTAAGTCGTTTAACAGAAAATTCTACTCTATTTATGTCGGCCTGCTCTTGACTGTTCAGGGAAGTAAAGATTTCTTGTTTAAGTTCAAAAATATAATTTTTGATATTAGACACTGGCGAGCGTAATTCATGAACCGCCATATTCATAAAAGTATCTTTTGCTTTATCTGTTTGGCGAATTTTCTTAAATAAATCGACATATTGGAAGAGGCGAGTATGCTGAACTATTAAAAATAAAATTAGAAGAATGATACATAATACAAAAATATACGCTTCTTGTAATTTTTTTGTGACCAAGGTGTCAACTTCTTCCAAGGACAAGGCAATGCTAACAAGTCCCATTTTTTCTCCCTTAGTGTTATAAAATGGTCTCACTATATTCCAAAACCTTATACCTTCTTCCCTACTTAAAAAAGCAAGAGCTTCGTCCTTGTGCCAAGATAAAGTTAAAGAAGTTTTTGAAATTTCCTCGCCTTTTTCTTCTGCCAAGCGCGAAGCTAAAATCCTAAAATTATCTCCATCTGCTGGTAAAAAAACCCTTAACTTAGAAAGGTCTGGGTTCGTCTCTATTAAAAGAGCTATTTTTTCTTGCAATATTTCTGGCTGGTTATAATAATCGAAAATATATGGTGATAAAATATCCTGCGCCATCATTGCCTGTTTTTGTAGAGTTAAATCGACTTGACTCTGAAATGATTTTGCCAAAAAAGAAACAACAGAAAAAACCAAACTTGGAATTATTATAATCAAAAGTAGAGAAAAAAGTAGTCCAGGATTTTTTTTAATAAAGGATACCCCTTTTATTAAAAAGCCAAACATTTTATTTCTTAGATTTTTTTACTGTTTTTGCCGTCTTTTTTACTTTCTTTTTTTTGAGTGGAAAAAGGATAGCATCAGATTTTCTTTTATTCAAAACACCAACCAAAACAAGGGCAACTCCAATCGCTAAAACGATAATTGCTAAAGTAAGAACGACAAAACTCCTTTGTAAAATTTCGTATGGAGAAGCAACTTCTTCCATGCCCTTTCCAGATTCCTTTGCCCAAACCTCTGGGATAAGCTGTAGTATATTCGCTCCTGATTTTATAAAATTAAATGCCTCCGATCGTGCAGTAATTTCCCCCTGATTATTGGTTAAAACTACATATATTTCATGTTCTCCTGAATCAATTGTTTTATCTAATTCATAAACCCACCTACCATCGGCGTCAGTTCTTGTTACAACTACCGTGGGTAGAGAAGAATAGATATAAAGAGTTAAGAAGGTATTTGGAAGTCCTCTTCCTTCAATGCGTAAAATCTGATTATTGGTATTTTCAGATATTCTTGTTCTCGCTGTTTCTACAATAAAAATTCCTTCTCTTTTTGGCTCAACCCTTCTAGGGTCTTGATATACAATCTTGTCTTCTTTAGAAAAAGTTAAAGGATCAAATCCGGCCACCACTTCTTCCCCGTCCAAATATCCATCTCCGTCGCTGTCTGGGTTAAAAGGATTGCTACCAATTTCTATTTCAAAAGAATCGGGCAAACCGTCGCTATCACTATCTTGTAATATTTGCTTGTTGAGTTCTATTTTTGACTTTTCTACGGTAGAAACTTTTGTTTCTAATGTTAAAATCTTTTCTTTAATTTTTTCCATTACATTCGTCTGCATATTTGATATTCTTTCTGAATTTTCAATTCTTTCTTTAATTGCCTCCAACGGCTTAACGGCACTTTCAATAATCTCTTGCTTCTTAGTTTCTTTTTGTATCTTAACTTCTGATAATCTTTTTTGTTTTTCCTCAATTTTATTTTGAATTTCTTCCTTCGTTTTTTCTTGATTTTCTATCATTACCCTCTTCTCTCTCTTTATTGTCTCTACTTTTTCATCTTTAATGCCCGGAAGCCCGATGTCTTCAAACCCCTTTAATTCTTTTTGCTTTTCTTTTATCTCTTTCTCTATTTTATTTTTCTTTTCCGTATTTTTAGTTATCTCTTCCTCTAATTCGTTTTCTTCTTGGATACTTTCTGCGATATCATCTATCCCTGCTTCAATTGTTGTTCCTGCTTCCTCTATTTCTCCTTCTATCTTTTCTTGCTCCTCTAATTCTATGTCCGAATTTTCTTCGCTTGCTAATTTTGTTGAGTCAGAAATTTCTTTGATTATTTCTTCTGTGGCCAGATTAATTATTTCTTCTGTGTCCGCTTCTCTTTTTTGAAGCTGATTATTAATATTCTCTAACTCTCTTTCTCTCTCTTTTAATCTATCGCTTTTTTCTGCAACATTCTCAACAATTACTCCAATCCTCTGACTTTCATAATTTCCGTAATCGTTCGTAACTTTAACAAAAAATTGATAATCCCCATTCGGAGTATTAAGCGTATTCCAGGAATAAACCCATTGTTGACTTCCTTGAGAAATTCCTTTTCCTAAATATACATTAACCAAAGAACCTTCTCTGTTGACATAGAAATCAACACTTATCGCTTCTTTAATCTTTATCGCTACTTTTTCTTCTCCATCTAATCTCTCGTCTTTTTTGGGATGAATAAAAGATATATCCGGAGTCATGTCAATGGAAGAAATGTTTTCTGCTTTTTTAGCATTACTGCTACTAAAAAAATTATTGTTCGTGCTTGTGTCACCAAGAACAAAACCACCAGAAATAAATATTAAAACTATTAAAATAAAAAAGATTCTTTTTTTACTCATATGCGTATAACAAAATTAATAATTATTATATTATAAACACTTATAAAAAATTAAGCTAATTATTGCTTATTCTCTAAGTTCATTTTTTTCATTTCTTGTTTAACGATTTTTCTATCGTCCCATGGAATTTTTTTACCATTGGCAACGCACATCCACGGTTCACTTCCTTTTCCCGTGATAATTACGGTGTCACCTCTCCCTGCCATGCTTAAGGCCTTTTTTATTGCTCCTTTTCTATTAAAAATTAATTGATAGTGCTTACTCGGTGATTCATATTCTAAAATACCCTCTTCTATATCTTTCAATATATCTTGAGGTCTCTCGTCGTAAGGGTCTTCATTTGTCAATATAATCTGACTACAATAATTAGCTGCTATTTTACCAAATTCTGGCCTTTTCCACTTATCTCTTCCTCCTCCACAAGAACCAAGCACACAGATTAGTCTATCTCCAGCAATAGTTTTGTAAACATTTTCTAATGCATCGGGAGTATGGGCATAATCAACATAGACTTTAAATGGTTTTTCTATAACCAATTCCATCCTCCCAGACACGCCACTTACTTTTTCTATTGCTTGTTTAATTTTTTCAAGAGAAATTCCTTGGGATAAGCCAACAGAAATCGCAGCCAATGCGTTATAAACATTAAATTCTCCTAAAAGCATTAAATGAAACTCTGTATCCTCTATATTAAAACTAATTCCATCCTTCATTGCCCTGACATCAATAGCCCTAACAATCTTTTGTGTTTTAATCTTGAATTGTTTTTCTTTAATTCCATATATCCACTTTTCTTTTGCTGAAAATTTCAAAAAATAATCTGCATTTTTATCGTCAAGATTTATTATTGAACGATTAAGTCCTCTGTTTTTAAATAATTTTCCTTTAGCCCGGCGGTAATTTCCAAAACCATTATGTGCTTCAATGTGTTCTCTGGTTAAATTAGTCAAAACTGCTGTATCAAAATTAATAAATTTATGTCGGAATTGTTTGATTCCTTCCGAAGTAATCTCTATAACAGCATATTGACATTTTTTGTTTACGGCTTGTCTCAAAAATTTTTGGAGCGCCAAACGACCCGGCATTGTCATTTTTAATCTATTCTGCCATTTATTTTTCCCAATTTGAAAACGAATAGAAGAAATAGATGCTACTTTAAAATTTGCCTGCTCTAAAACATTGGTTATTAATTCAACCACCGTAGATTTTCCATTTGTGCCAGTTACTCCAATGACAATTATTTTTTTTGATGGAAAACGATACAAAAAAGCCCCCAATAAAGGAAAAAAATAATAATACCATTTCAAAAAAAAGTTCGGGCTAATTTTTTTTAAAATCTTTTTAATCATTTTTGCCAGCTATCTGAAGCGCTTTTTGAATTCTTTTTTCTGGTTCTTTAATATCCTCGGGTACTTTCTCTAACATCATTTTTGCCTCTGTAATAGAAAATCCTAAATTAGTTAAGCCCTTTTGGGCTTGATCTTGCTCTATGGTAAATTTCTCCTTGGTAAGTCCTTTTAAGCTGCCACTTAATTCTAAGATTATCTTCTGAATCTTTTTTCTCCCGATGCCTTTAATCTTAGAAAAATATTGAAAATCGTGTTTCTCTACTGCCTTTTTTAACTTATCGATTGAACCCAATGAAGCAACCAATAGTGCTCCTTTTGGTCCAATCCCAGAAATTTTTTCTATAATTTCAAAAATTTCTAATTCTTCTTGACTCAAAAAACCATAAAGCTCCACTTGTTCTTTCCTTATACAAAAATGAGTGAAAAATTCTTTTTCTTCATCCTCTCTGATTTCTTTCAATGTCTTTTGGGAAACAAAAATTTTATATCCAATTCCCTGTCGCTCTATAATCAAAAATTTCTCCTTTTTGATTAAAATTTTTCCTTTAATATATGAAATCATTGATTATTCTTTTTTATTTCTTCTTTGAAAAAAATTTTAACTTCTTCCCATCTTATTGGAATTAACATTTTCGGCATCGGCTCTTTTTCTGCGTCTTGGAAATAAGATAAACTTTTTAAAATATGTACCATATTATAATTAATGCTTTGATATTTTTTCTTAAATAATATTAAAGTTTCTTTTAACGAAATGGCTTGCTGACAGATAAAAAATAAATCAACAAAATCCTTTTTACTGCCACGGGAAGAAATTGCAGAGATTTTCATGCAAGCAATGTCTTTTATGTCGGCAACTCTTAAATTGTTAATTTTCTTAAATGGAAAAAGGGATGGATAGTCATATGTTAAAAAAGTTATTTTTGTGTTGTTAAATATACCAGTTAATGTATTCTCGGCTTCTTTCTCTAAAGAAAATTTGCCGATTCTCTTTATTCTCTGAAGTAATATTTGATTGTCAAATTTTTTTTGATTAAAAAAATCTAAATCAATAGAAACACGATGTTTCAGTTGTAATGCTAATCCTGTCCCACCGGCGAGATAGAAGCCATCAAATAAACCCTCTTTTTTTAATACTTCCAAATCCTGTTTTGTTTTTTCTGAAATAATTTTTTCAAGCATAAAATTTTGTTTTTATTTAAATTATAAATAATTCCCCAAAAATTAGCTGATTTTGGAGAAAGATTTTTAGACATTAAAACTCTTTTTTTTATTTCTTCTAAAGAAAAATTATTTTCCATCCACTGAACTTCTTTTTTGTCTCCGTATTCCAAAATTCTCTCAATAATAAATTGAGAATATTTCTCTTTGCTTAATTCTAAAAAATCAACATCCCAAAAATATTTTTCCAAAAATTGAGGAATTTTTTTCATTAATTTGTTTAATGCTTCTATTTTACCTTGTTTTGTCTGGTTTTTCAACTTCTCTGATAAGCCACATTGAATCAAACTATATAAAAAGCTTGAAAAAAAATAAAAGATGTGATATCTTAATTCTATTATGCCAATATCAAAATCAGGAAAAAAATCATTACGAAAAGAGCTTAAAAGAACGGCCTATAATCGCAAAAAGAAATTGGAAATAAAAAATCTAAAAAAACAGATTCTTTCTTTTGTTAAACAAGAAAAAATAAAAGAGGCAAGAGAAATGCTTCCTAAATATTATAAGACGATAGATAAGGCCACAAAAGTGGGAATAATCAAAAAGAATACTGCAAATAGGAGAAAGGCGAACATTGCAAAACTACTTAAATAAAAAAATTATATATCGGCAATTAATAACTCCAGAGCCATCTCTGGTTTTATTTTTCCCGTTTTCATTGCTAAGTCAATTTGAAAAATCTTCAAATAAATTTTTTCTAACTGTTTTAACTTGAATTTCTTTGCCATATAATAGCTTTTCCTAACTACAAAGGGATGCATTGGCTTCAATGCAGTCGTAATCTCTGTAATGGACTTCTCTCCGAGTTCTTTTACTATTAAAAGGTTGCGAAACTGAAAAATTATCATTTTCAAAAGATAAAAAGGTGAATCACCTTTTTCTATGTGCTTATAGAGTAATGACAATGCAGTTTTTTTGTCTTTGTTTGCAATAGCATCAATAGTATTAAAAATAGCAGCTTCTATTTTTGGCTTAACTAATAGCTCTACATCTTCTTTCTCTATAATCTTATTCTTTTGTTTATATGCGACGAGCTTTCTAATCTCTGCTGACATTCTCCACAAATCAGAACCCACAAAGCTTATTAAAAGAGATAATGCTACGGGATTAATTTTTGCCTTCAATTCATGAAATTCATTTTGTGTCCAAGTTTTTAGCTTAGCTCCAGTTAAAAAATCAAACTTATAAAACTTACCATTTCTTTGAAAAAAATCTAATAATTCTTTAGTTGAAAAAGTTTCTTTATCTTCATAGAACACAACGAGATTTTTTGTGTTATCAGAAAAATTCTCACGGTCTTTCAAAAAATGTTCTTTGAAATTGTTGTCTGAAAAAGCATTTCTCTGGGCGATAATTTTGTTTTCATTAAAAATGGAATTATGCTTTAATTCATTCTTGAAATCTTCATAAGCCAATCGTTGAAAATCAAGAAAATCCAAGGACAATTTAACACTGTTCTTCTCTTTAAAATCTTCAATAATTTCTTTAAATTTCTGCCAACCTCTGTATGCGTCTTTGCCAAAAATTAAAATAAACATATGGGTATAAAGAAAAGTCCCTCCTAAGGACTTTCTTTAGCTATGATTTGCTGATTATAGATTAAATAGTCGCTTCTTGTCCCGTTGAAGCTGTTTTGTCTCCTAATACTATTTTAATCTTGCTCACTATCTCCTCCGGTGTAAAATGGGCTTTGACTAAAAAATCAACTGCTCCCAATTTTAGTCCTTTTTCAATTTCGTCTTTTTGACCAAGATTTGAAAGAATAAGGACTGGAATAGCGCTAGTACTTGGATTGTCTTTCATCCTTTCTAAAACTTCAAACCCATCAAGTCCTGGAAGAATTAAGTCAAGTAAGACTAAGTCTGGCTTAACTTCTTGTAACTTTTTTAAACCCTCTTCCCCGTCAATAGCTTGATCTATTTTAAACTTTTCATTAATAAGTTTCCGAGAGATTAACTCTCGTAAAAATTTATCGTCTTCTATAATAAGAATATTCTCTTCCATAATTTTGGTTTTAATAATTTTTATTTAATAGTTTGTTTAATACTTTGTTTATTGGATTCTCCACTATCCCCGATTTGAACCACTACCTTTTCGACTACTTCTCGAGGATCAAACTCTGTCTTAATAAGCCAATCGCTTATTCCTAATTTTTTTGCCTTCTCTATTTCCACCGGTTGACCAGAATTAGAAATAATGATTACGGGAATGTTTTTTATAGAATCATCGTCCTGTCTCTTCTCTAATAATTCAAAACCACTCATTCCTGGTATTATTAAATCTAATAAAATCAAATCTGGAACTATTTCTTTAATGGCTTCAAACCCAACTTTTCCGTCCATGGTAGTGTGCACTTCGTAACCCAATTCAGAAAGTTTATTTTTTAAAAGATTTAAAAGAATTTCTTCATCCTCTATTATTAAAATTTTTTTAGCCATATCCTTAGTGTTGATTATTGATTATTAATCCAAAATTAAAAAATATTTCTTCACGACTTTAATTTCAAGGTTATGCGAAGCATGTTCTTATTTTACTCCCTCAACTAATACGATGTCAAATTGTTGACATGTCTGTTTATCAATTTTTTCAATCAATAGCGGGTAAAGAAAAGGAAAAGGTTGTTCCTTTTTTCTCTTCTGATTCAAACCAAACTTTGCCTTTGTGAGCTTCAACGATATTTTTAACGATAAATAACCCCAAGCCAGTCCCTTCTGTTTCTGTTCTCACTGCATTGTCTGCTCTAAAAAATTTAGAAAAAACTCTATTAATCTGATCTTTAGGAATGCCAATCCCGGTGTCTTTAACTGAAAATTCTACTTGATCGTCTTTTCTTTTTAAAGATATTGTCACCGACCCACCAGAATTAGTATAGGATATGGCGTTCTCTACGAGGTTCTTTATAGATAATGCTAATTTCTCTGTATCTCCTTTAATAATCTTTGATGCTTTGCTTTTTGCTACATTAACCTTAAGATTAATTTTCTTTTTATCAGCAAGCATTTGAAGAGGCTCTATAACTGTCTGTAGTAATTCCGTAAAATCTACCGTCTTTGGACGATAAATAAATCGTCCTTCTTCAATTCTTGCGACATTGAGCAAGTCATTAATAAGTCGAATCATTCTTTCGTTTGTCTCATTTGTTTTTACAAGAATCTCTTTTTGTTCGGGAATCAATGGTCCCAATTCTCCCTCAATTAACATAGATAAAGACCATTTTATAATAGACAAGGGCGTTCTTAATTGATGAGCGGCAACCGAAACAAATTGGCTCTTCAATCTTTCTATAACTTTCTCTCTGGTAATATCGTGCAAGATAATCAACACATCCGTCTTTTCTCCTTTAACGATAGAATCAATCTGCTGAACTGTCGCCTCTATAGTCAACTCTTCTGAAAGTTTCATTTCTTCACGAAGTGTTTTTTCACCTTTTTTTTTGATAATTTTAATCAAGTCTTTTGTCCGCGGATATTTCTCAAATTCTGCTATTGATTTATTAAGAATTTTTTCTCTCTTTATATCTAAAAATCCTTCTGCTTTCGGATTTATTGATTTTAATATTTTCTGCGAATTAAAAATTAAAAGTCCGTCAAGAAAATTATTCAAAATAATTTGAGTCCTGCTCCTTTCTTCTTCAATCTGCGTTTTAGTAGCTTCTGTGTCTTCCAATATATTTAAAAGCGCTCTTCTGGAAAGTTTTAATTCTTTGGTTCTATCTCTAATTTTTTTCTCTGTTTCTATTTGAACTTTTTCCAATAAACTAACATCCGTAATGCTTACGAAATATCCTATTAATAAACGATTTTCTTGATCTTTTTTAACAGACAAAGAAATATCAACTGGTATTCTCTTTTTCTTTGCAGATAAAAAAAATAATTTTTGATTCTTAATAATTCCTTCTTTCTTGGTTAAAGATAGCAACTCGGCAATTCGGGTCTTCTCTAAAAACATACTATCTAATCGCTTTCCAATAATGTCAATTGCATTAAAACCACTAAAGGTTTCAAAGGATTTATTCACGCTAACAATTACGCCCATTGGGCTAATGTCACAAATCGGCAGGGGTAAAAAAAACAAAAGACTATCCAAATAAGAAGATATGTCGTCTAAATCTTTTTGAACCTTTTGAATGTCTGTTCTCGTCTTCAATTTTTCTTCTTCTTTACTCTTAACAAGAGTCATATAGCTATTATTGGCTGAATTAGATATTATATCACACTCTTAAAAATCCCCTAATTTTATTTTTTTAGTAGCTGGCAGTCGCTTTATCAAGCTATAGAAACCAAGTCCTTGGAAAAGAGCTATTAATTCGCTCCTATCAAACTCTTTATTGCGACAATTTTCCAAGTCAAAATCAATCTTTACCTCAATGTCTATTTTAGCCAATTTTTTGGAAAAAAATGCTTGATCTTTAGATTTTTTAAGTTTCTCTTGCGTACGGTCTGGTATTAGTGGCGCGTTATTATCTTCAATAGCTAAATATATATCCTCTATCGTTTCGTATTCTTCTAATAATTCAATCGTTGTTTTTTCTCCTATACCGGGAACTCCGGGAATATTATCTGACGCATCTCCCCTTAAACCCCTAAAATCAACAAGCTGTTTTGGTCTTAATCCTTCGTATCTTTCCATGACTGACGCCTTATCATATATAATGGTATCTTTAAGCCCTTTTCTTAATGTATAAACCTTAGTGTTGGCGTCAACAAGAGAGAGTGCGTCTAAGTCCCCTGTAATAATAATTGTTTCAACTTTTGGCGAGACATTTTGACTCTGGACTAAGTGAGCAATAGTGCCAATGATATCGTCTGCCTCAAATCCTTGTTTTTCAAAAATAGGCACTCCAAGAACACGAAGAACATTTTTAATTATCGGCAGTTGAGCATAAAGCGTATCTGGCGCCTTTTTTCTCTTCCCTTTATATTCTTTGTAAATTTTATCTCTAAAAGTTGGACCTCGTAAATCAAAAGTAGCAACGATATAATTCGGCTGTATTTCTTTAAGTGCTTTAAGGAAAACCAACAAAAAACCATAAACTGCATTCACCAATTCTCCTTTTGGTGAATACATTGGGGGAAGCGCGTGAAACCCTCTATGAACCAAGGCGTTCCCGTCAACAACCACTAATTTGTTATTATTCTCTCTCATAATACTATTTTAACACAATTTCTCTTATTTTATTGTTAATAAATTCAAATTTTAAAATCATAGTTTTCTTAGGCAAAATCTTTTTAATTTTATTCGCCCACTCTATGACAATAATGTTCTCTGGATTAGAAACTATTTTTTTAAAATCTAAATTCAACATATCTTTTGCAGTTCTTGTTCTGTAACAATCAATGTGATAAAAAGTTTTGAATTTTCCTTTTGGGATTTTGAACTTTTTCAGAATAACAAAAGTCGGACTAAGAATTTTTTCTTTTATTTCTAACCCTTTGGCAAACCCTTGAACAAAAGCTGTTTTACCTCCACCCAAATCACCTTCAAGTCCAATTACAAGAGCTCCTTTGCCTAAGCTCTCAGACATCAAGAAATTTTGGGCTAATTTTTTTCCCAAATTTTGAGTTGCTTTAGGACTTTTAGTTTTCAACTTTTTAAACATTGACTTTTATAAAGGAAAAAGCTAAAAAGAAAAAACATGGAGGGATTATTTCAAGCTAAAAAACTTATTGATAATGCAGAAAGCGTTATGGTCCTTGCTCCTAAGCATCCAAGCGTTGATAGTTTAGCTTCTGCGCTTTCTCTTTCTTACAGTTTAAACAATCTTGGCAAAATTGTAAATTTTTTTCCGAAAAAAATCCCAAGTGCATATTCTCAAATCTTCCCAGACAAGCCTCTCCCAGAAAAATTTCTTATCTCTGTCAAAGGAAAAGAAATTTCCGAGCTATATTACGAAAAAGAGAATCAAATATTAAATATTTTTTTAAGTTCAAAAAATGACAAGATTGAGAGAGAGGATATAAAATGTGTGGACCAGCAACAAGACAAGTTAAGAAAAAAAACAGACCTCTTAATAACAATAGGCGTAGAAAGGTTAGATAAATTAGGTAATTTTTATGAAAAAAACTTTAAGCTTTTTTATCAAACTCCAATTCTGAATATTGACAATAAATCATTAAATAACAAATTCGGAAATATTAATTTAGTTGTTGAAAATTTACCGATGTCTCTAATTTCCGCTAAAATTATTAATGCTTTCAATAAAAAATCTGATAAAAATATTAAAATGTGGCTTTTGTCCGGAATAATAGAATTTTCACAAAAAGAAAAAAACGGACAAAATTTCACAGAAGACATTTCCAGTTTAACTGATGCAAATCTAAATTATGGAAAAATAATAGATTTCTTCACTCAAGATGAAGAAAAGAACCAAACAAGATTATTGGAAATAGTGCTGAAAAAAATAGAGTTCTGTAACAAAAAACAATTGCCCCTCGTTTATATAACTCAAGCAGATTTTGAAAATTCTAACACAACGCCAAAAGATTTGAGCTTTGTGCTAAAACAATTAATAAACAATTTCTTTCATTTTTCTTCTCTGATTATTTTATGGGAAAGCATATCTTCCTATAAAAACATAAGAGGAGTTTTTTATTCCTCTCACAATAATGAACTTACTGATGTTTCTAATTCTTTTAGGGGGATAAGAAAAAATAATGGTATAATATTTAATACAAAAGAACAAAATATAAATAATGTGAAGGAAAAATTATTAAAAACGATTCAATCTGTTTAATTAATTATGATTAAAATTACCGACAAAATAGAAATAGCGAAAGAAATGGCTGATTTGGTCAAAAAAAATGTAATTAGCATTGATTCATTCAAAAAAGAAATTGAAAAAAATTTAGAAAAAGAAACTACTGAATTAATAGGAGTTATTTTGGCCGGGGCTATAAACCTTTCAGCTTCTGACATTCATTTTGAGCCACAAGAAAAAGAAGTAAGAGCAAGAATACGAATGGACGGAATGCTCCATGATGTTATTTCTCTCTCTACGGAAACATATCATCTTCTATTGTCGCGTATCAAGCTTTTAGCTAGCCTAAAACTTAATGTTCACGACAAACCACAAGACGGGAGCTTCTCTGTTGTTGTCCCCATTTCAATAGACAATAAAAAGAATGTTTTAGGTAAAGAAAAAATAGGTGCTAAAAAAATAAAAAACAAAGATGCTTTAGAGATTGAAATTAGAACATCTTCTCTCCCAGCAGATTTTGGAGAATCCGTGGTAATGAGAATATTAAATCCTGAAAGCTTAAAAAGTATTGAAGACCTTGGTTTAAGAGAAGACCTCTCGGAATTATTCAAAAAAGAAATTAAAAAGCCAAACGGAATGATAATCATTACCGGACCGACTGGTTCTGGTAAAACAACTACGCTTTATGCTTTTTTGAAGCATATTCAAAATCCAGAAATTAAAATTATCACAATAGAAGACCCAATAGAATATAGATTAACTGGTCTTTCTCAAACACAAGTTGATGTAAAAAAGGGTTATGATTTTGCTAACGGGCTTCGCTCAATTGTAAGACAAGACCCTGATGTTATATTAGTCGGAGAAGTGAGGGATATGGAAACCGCTAAAATTTCTCTTCAAGCAGCACTTACTGGACATCTCGTGTTTTCTACTTTGCACACAAACGATGCGGCTGGTGCTATCCCCCGATTAACCTCTCTTGGCGCTAACACTATAAATATTGGGCCAGCAATAAATATGATTATTGCACAACGATTAGTAAGAAAAGTTTGTAAAAAATGTGTTAAAATGGAATTAGCTAACATTGAAGAAAAAGAAAAAATAAAAAACGCTTTAAAAGGCGTTCCGGAATCCGTCCTTCCTTCTTCTGCTCAAGAAAATATGATTATTGCGAAACCACAAGGATGCAAGGAGTGTAATTTTACGGGATACAAAGGAAGAATTGGTATATTTGAAGCATTTTTGGTAACTGACGAGATTGAATCACTTATTTTAAAAAATCCTAGCATTGTTGAAATTAAAAAAATAATTTATAAAAACAAAACATTGCTTATGCGTCAAGACGGTATGATTAAAGTCCTTCAGGGCGTAACGAGCATTGAAGAAATAGATAGAACAACAAGTGAATAAAACATAAACCCCTGGCTGAAATATCTTCATAACCACAAAGACCAGAATTTTCCCGAGGAATAACCCAGCCAGAGCCAGCTTACCCGGTCTAAGAAAAACCCCTATTCAACCAGGGATGTTATTATTATACTAAAAAATAAAATGATTGTCAAGTCCAACGACAATTTATCAAAAACTAATTCAAGTTTATCTCAAAATGAAGCTCCCCTTTCAGAAGAGGGGAACACTTTAGATCAAACCCTAAGACCTAAAAGCTGGAACGACTTTGTCGGTCAAGAAAAAACAAAAAAGAATATTAAAATTATGCTCCAGGCCGCAAATGAACGAAGGGAAACGGCAGATCATATTCTTTTTTGTGGCGGACCAGGACTTGGCAAGACCACGCTATCTTATTTGGTTGCTCAAACGGCTGAGAGCAATATAAGAACTGCTTCTGGACCGTCAATTCAAAAACCAGGAGACTTGGCAGCAATACTAACATCTCTTTCAGACAAAGATATTCTTTTTATAGATGAAATACATCGCTTAAATAGCGCTTGCGAGGAAATAATTTATCCGGCAATGGAAGATTTTGAATTGAACATAATCACTGGCACTGGCCCAATGGCAAAAACTCTGAAAATAGAACTTGCTCGTTTTACTTTAATTGGAGCAACTACAAGAATTGGTTTGTTATCTTCTCCGTTAAGAGATCGTTTTGGCGCTACTTTTCAAATTGATTTCTATAATATAGAAGATATTGAAAAAATTATTGAAAAATCAGCCACAATTTTAAAAATAAAAATTGATAAACCCGCAATAAAGCTTATTGCTCAATGTTCTAGATTCACTCCAAGAATAGCAAATAGACTTTTAAGAAGAATCAGAGATTTCGCGCAGATAGAAGGAAGGGGCGTAATTGATGAAAAAATCACTAAATTAGGCATGGAAGAGATGGAGATAGACGAGCTGGGTCTTGGCCATAGAGATAGAAAACTATTGGAAATTATTATTGAAAAATTTCAAGGTGGTCCGGTTGGACTCCAAGCGTTAGCCGCCGTTGCCTCCGAGGAACAGGACAATATTTTAGGAGTTTACGAGCCATACCTCTTGCGACTTGGATTAATTAATAGAACTTCAAAAGGCCGAACTGCTACTCAAAAAGCATATAAGCATCTCCATAAAAAAAATTAAATCGCATAATCTAAATCTTAGAACAATTATCGAAATCTATACCTATTAAAAATTCTGACTAAAATTTTATTTAAATTTTTTGTTTTATTTCTTTCAATATTCTGGTTATCTCCGGTTAGTTTTGTTTTGTGCCAAGAAAAAACAATAGTTATTAATGAAATTGCTTGGATGGGAACAGAAGAGCAATGGCAAAACGAATGGATAGAGTTATATAATCCAACCGACATACCTATTTCTCTTGATGGATGGAAATTAAAAGCAAAGGACGACAACCCCACGATAGAACTATCGGGAATCATTAAAAAACATTCTTATTTCTTATTAGAAAGAACCGACGACACTACTGTCCCAAAAATTACAGCTGAACAAATTTTTAAAGGAGGATTGAGTAATAATGGAGAAACTCTATTTCTTCTAAATAATTTTGATGAAATAATTGACGAAATAGATTGCTCTTTGGGCTGGTTTGCTGGAAACAATGAAACCAAAAAAACAATGGAACGGATTGATCCTCTCGCATTTGGGTCACATCCGAGTAATTGGAAAACAAGTCAAAAAGCCGGTGGCACTCCACAACAAGAAAATAGTCCAAACAAAAAAATTGAAAACAAGAAAGAACTTGGGACAACTTTTACTACAACTAATAGTTCAAATTTCTTTTTTAATTTAACTATAGCTTCAGTTCTTTCTTTATTCTTCTCTATGCTCGTTGTGTCTATTTGGTTGAAAATAAAAGAAAAAAGGAATAAGATAAAAAAGAACTATTAAAATGTGAAAATATGAGTGGTCATAGTCACGCAAAAACAGTTCAACATACTAAACAGGCAGCTGCAGAAAAACGAGGGAAAATTTTTTCTAAACTTTCACGCGTAATTTCTCTTGTAGCGAAAAATAATGGTGACCCAAGTATGAATTCGGAACTTCGGATGGTTATAGAACAAGCCAGAAAGGCCAATATGCCTAACGAAAACATAGAAAGGGCTATCAAAAAGGGAACTGGAGAGATTGAGGGGGAATCATTGGAAGAATTTTGCTTTGAAGCCTATGGACCCGCCAAAAGCGCTATTATTGTTCTTGGTATTACTAATAATAAAAATCGGGCATTGGGTGAGATAAAACAAATTCTTCAACAAAACAATGCTAAATTGGCAGAAGAGGGCTCTGTAAAATGGCAATTTGAAAATATGGGAGTGATAACAATAGATTTAGGAGAAAGAGAAAAAGAAAAAGTAGAGATGATGGTTATTGAATCTGGCGCAGAGGATATGCGTTGGCAAGGAGAATTTTTAAAGACATATGTTGAGCCAAAAAAAATAGAAGAAGTCAAAAAAGAAATAGAAGCGAAAGGATTGAGCATAATCTCTGCTGACTTAGGGTGGGTAGCAAAAGAAGAAATTATGGTTGATGAAAAAAGCAAAAATGCCATAGAAAAATTATTTTCTGCCTTAGAAGAAAATGATGATGTCCACAAAATATATTCAAACGCTAAGATGTAAAAATCACAAAATTTTTACGCTGTAGTATATTTTTAAAACTATCTCTTTGTTAAATCGTTAAATCGTTAAATTGTTATATGATTATTCTTGGCATTGACCCTGGAACTGCAACTACTGGCTTTGGCGTAATAGAGCAATCCAAAAAAGGACTTGCTCTATTGTCTTATGGTTGTATAAAAACATTTCCCATTGACTCTAACGAAGAACGGCTAAATCAAATATTCAATGGAATGAATAAGATAATAAAAGAACATAATCCAGATGTTTTTGTAATAGAACAGCTTTTCTTTTTTAAAAATGCAAAAACCGCAATTCCCGTAAGCCAAGCAAGAGGGGTTATGTTGCTATCGGCAGTTAAAAAAAAGATTCCGATTTATGAGTTCACTCCATTACAGGTAAAGATGAACATTGTCGGTTATGGTAGGGCGTCAAAAATTCAAATTCAAAAAATGGTAAAAATATTGCTTAACTTAAAAGAAATTCCACGACCAGACGATGCTGCTGACGCCTTGGCATTAGCTATTTGTTATACTTATCTTCCGAAAATCTCAAAAAAGACAAAAAATGCTTGACAAAACTCTTTAGATGCATATAATAAGCAATATGCAGAAAAAAGGTCGCTGATATCTTACTATTAAAATTAAAAAAACGATTAATATGGAATACGAAGATAATGTTTTAGGAAGCTTAACCAACGAGGAAGGAGCAGAAGAAGAGACTGAAGAAAAAGTTGAGGAAGGAGCAGAAGAAGAGACTGAAGAAAAAGTTGAGGAAGGAACAGAAGAAGAGACCGAAGAAGATTCTAAGGACGACGAAGAAGAAGAGAACTAACTAAAACCCCCTCTGTTTCGCAGAGGGGGTTTTAGTTTAAATAGATGGCTATCAAAACTTATCATCACCAAGCATATAATCAAAGAACAAAAATTAAGCATTTTTTGAAAACCTTAATGTTTTTGTTTGTGCTTTTTTTGTTAATAATCGGTTTGATAGGATTAATGGTTTTTATTTATTACGCCAAAGATCTACCAAGACCAGAAGTTTTTACTGAAAGAGAACAAATAATGCCAACGAGGATATATGATAGAACGGGGGAAGTTCTTCTTAGAACTATCTATGGAGAAGAAAAGAGACAAATAGTATCGTTGGATAAAATTCCAGACCATCTTATTAATGCAGTTTTGGCTACCGAAGATGCTAACTTCTACAAACACAAGGGTATAGACCCCAAAGCTATTGTGCGAGCTATTCTTATTGATCTAAGGCTTAAGAAGGCCGTTCAAGGAGCATCTACTATTAGCCAGCAACTTATGCGTTCAACATTTTTATCTTCCGAAAAAACAGCGAAAAGAAAAATAAGGGAATTAATCTTGACGCTGGAATTAGAAAGAAAATATTCGAAAAATCAGATTTTAGAATGGTATCTTAATCAGGTTTCGTTCGGCCCAAATATTTACGGGATAGGAGAAGTAAACAGCACTTATTTTAATAAACCATTAGAAGAAATTACCATAGCGGAATCGGCTATTCTCGCCTCGCTCATTAAGGCTCCAAGCTATTACTATCCTTACGGACAAAATCAAGAAAACTTATTGAATAGAAAAAACTATGTTTTAGATAGAATGGCTCAAGAGCATTATATTTCCGAAGATGACGCTCAAAAAGCCAAAGAGGAAAAAATTGAATTTGCTGAACTTAATTTTACTTTTAAAAAAGCGGCTCACTTTATTTTATATGTTGAAAACTATTTATATCAAAAATATGGATCAAATTTTCTCAAAGAAAAAGGATTAAAAGTTTACACAACTCTTGATTTGGGTCTTCAGGAGGTAGCCAAAGAAGCGATAGAAACTGGGATAAAAAGAAACGAGATGTATAGATCTTTTAATGCCTCTTTGGTTGCGATTAGCCCAAAAGATGGAGAAATTTTAGCCATGATCGGTTCAAGGGATTATTTTGGAGAATCTTATCCAAAGGATTGCGATGTCGGCCTTAATTGTAAATTTGAACCAAAGGTAAATGTCGCAACCTACGGAGAGGGACAACAGCCAGGTTCAGCCTTTAAGCCATTTGCCTATGCTACTGCTTTCAAAAAGGGTTATACTCCAGACAATATTGTAATTGATGAAAAAACTAATTTTGGTAAATGGGGAGACAAAGAATATATTCCACAAAATTACGATAATCGCTATAGGGGACCCGTAACAATTAGACAAGCGTTGGCTCAATCACTAAACATACCGTCTATAAAAATATTACTTGCTGCTGGCATCAAAGATTGTTTGGACACAGCTCACGATTTGGGTATTACTACCTTAAATGAGGGATCTTCTTTTTACGGTCCATCTTTAGTGCTCGGTTCAGGAGAGGTAAAGCTCATAGATATGGTTTCTGCTTACGGAGTTTTTGCAAACAATGGGCTAAAGGTTTCTCCAACAGCGATATTAAGAATTGAAGATCAAGACGGAAATATTATAGAAGAAAACACAAAAAGTCCAAAAAGAGTATTATCTGAAAGCGTTTCTGAAACAATAAATGACATTCTCTCCGACAATGTTGCCAGAAGCCCAATGTTTGGTGCTCATTCGTTGCTTTATTTTCCAGATAATTGGGTCGCAGCCAAGACTGGAACGACTGACGGATTTAGAGATGCTTGGACCATTGGTTATACCCATTCCATAGCAATTGGCGTCTGGACTGGCAATAACGATAACAGCTCTACTGCCAAAAAACCGGGAATAACTATAGCTGGTCCGATGTGGCATCAAGTTATGAATTACGCTTTAACAATGGGGCAGTATTAAAATTCAAGAATTGTTTTAAAAAATGACTATCTAAAAAGATAATCATTTTTTTATTCAAACAAATTTTTGCCTTAACCTAACTCCCCTTGATTGGCATAATTACATAGATATAACTATCATCATTCATTGGCTTTAAAACGCCTGGGCCATCTTGTCCGTTAAGCTCTATAATAACTTCTTTATTCTTGATCTGTCCAAGTCCTTCAGCCAAAAATTTGTAATTAAAGCTTACAATAGTATCTTCTCCCTTTATCTCGGCAGTTAAATTAGAATTCGTCTCACCCAAATCAACATTTTGCGAAGAAATTTCTATACTCCCCTTTTTGGCGCTTATCACCATTTTTATCTCATTTGTTCTTCCGCTAAACAAACTAGCGCTTTTGATTTGATTAAGAAGAGCATCTCTTGAAACAACAACACGGGTCTTAAATTCTTTAGGAATCACTTCTTGATAATCAGGATATTCACCTTCGATTAATCGAGAAACGATTCTCGCTTGAGGATTTTTGCTTTCTGTAAAATAATTTTCGGCCATAATTTGGCTTGGAGAAATATAAACCTTAACAACCCCTTCTTGCTCGGAAAATATATTAACCAACTCCTTGGCTGCATTCCTTGGGAGAATAATCGATTGAGGCGCCGTTAATTCGTTAACTGAATTATCAAAGTTGATTGTCTTTTCCGCCAAGCGAAAACTGTCCGTTGACACTATTTTAAGATTGTTTTTTGTTAGAAAAAGATATAGTCCAGAAAGTTCTGGGCGGACTTGAGTTAATGCACAAAAATCTATTACTTGCATTATTCCCTGACAAAAAGATTTGTTGTTTATTTCAAACCAATTGTCAGAAATTACCTCGGGAATAATTGGGAAATCTTTTGCTTCCAGTCCCTTTATTTGAGTTTTGTAATTTTCTCCTTTTAGAGATAAAACCTTTTCCCTTGTCTCCATTACGAGTTTGTCTTCGTTTAGGAAAGAAACAAAACTTGAAAGTGTTTTTGCTGGAATTGTAATCTCTCCTTTTTCTTCAACCTTTGCTAATCCCCAATAGCTTATCCCTATTTCGAGGTCAGTAGTTGAAAGCTTAAGAGAATTTCCTTCTGCTTTAATTAAAACATTGTTTAAGATTGGAAGAGTTAAATTTCTTCCAATTATTCTTTCAACGATATTTAGTCCTTTAACTAATTTTTCTTTTAAAATAGTAATTTTCATAAATGATTTTTAATTAATTGTTAGTAACTATTATTAATTAAATTATTATATTATTGTTGTTATTAGGGTTCTTGTTTTTCGCTTTGTTTCTTTTGTTTTCGCTATATCTTCGGGGTTGGTCTAATGGATAAGTTGTTAACAATATGGTTGTGGTGTCGTTGATAAACTCTTTGCTAATGGTGGACAAAATTAGCCCGTTCAATAATAGTTGTTTTTATCCCCAAGTTGTTCTCAATTATTCCTTGTTTTATCAACACTTTGTCCACAAGGTTTTGAACAGGCGTTATTTGACCTAATATGCGTAAATTTTTTCTTTTATAGCAATTACTTCTTGTGCCAAAATTTCGTTCTCTATGATTTCTTTAGCAATTTTATCGCAAGCATAAATGGCTGTTGTGTGATCTTTGCCTCCAAACTTATTACCGATAAAAGGAAACGAGCTTTTAAGTTCTTGTCTTAGGAAATACATAGCTATCTGTCTGGGCCTAACAATTTCTTTTTTTCTAGAGCTCAAAAAAAGATCCTTTTCTTTCAAGCTATAATATTCGGCAACTACCTTAATTATCTTTTGAAAATTAACACCTTTTACCTGCGGGTGAATTGTTTTTTTAAGAATTTTTTTAGCTAAATCCATATCAATGCTTTGGCTATGAAGTTCTTGCCAGACAGATAAAGATTTTAGCGCGCCCTCTAATTCTCTTACATTTTTTTGTATATTTGAAGCGATATAATCCAAGACAGGACCATCTAAACTAATTTTTTCCTCTTGAGCTTTCTGTTGAAGAATAGCAAGCCGACTCTCAATATCAGGGCTATTAACATCAATAATCATTCCTCCCTCAAATCTTGAACGAAGTCGTTCCGCAAGATTAGAGATTGACTTTGGCGGGCGATCCGAAGAAATAATGATTTGTTTATTAGAGCCGTAGAGAAGATTAAAGAGATGAAAGAATTCTTCTTGAGTTTTTTCTTTGCCAGACAAAAATTGAATATCGTCAATAATCAACACATCAAATTCTCTATAGGTTTCTTTAAACTCTTCAATTGTTCCATTTCTTATAGCACCAACAATACCAGAAATAAATCTTTCAGAGGGAACATATTTTATTTTTTTCTTAACAAAGTTTTTATTTATTCTATTTCCTACTGCCTGTAATAAATGTGTTTTTCCAAGTCCCACTCCGCCATAAACAAAAAATGGGTTGTATTCAAGCCCTGGCTTTTCAGCAACTCTTTCTCCTGCCGCATGGGCTAGTTCGTTAAAGGGTCCGACAACAAGATTATCAAAAGTGTATTTTGGATTGAGGTTTGTGTATTTATCAAGAGTCAATCCCTCCATTTTCATCTGACTCGCAGGGATCTTTATTTTTTTATTTGAAATTTTTATTTGAGGAGACGGAACGCTGATAACCCGATATTCTACATTTTTAACCTTTTCGTTGAGTTGACGCAGACCTTGTAATATAAGTTTATTATATTTTTTTTCTAACCATTCTTTTGAAAAATTATTTGGGACAGAAACAACTATCATCCCCTTTTCTTTAGAAAGGATATTTGTGTTTTTGAACCAAGTGCTGAAATTAGCCTGGGAGATATTAAGTTGAATCTCTGACAAAATTGTTTGCCAAAGCTCATCTTTATTCATTGTCTTTTGGCTAAGATTAAGTTTCGTCTTGTTGGAAGAAATAAGCCACAAAAAGTTGAAAATTTTTGCTTATTATTTTTAACAAGAGCTTATTCTCATACTATGCTATCTTTTGTATAAAGGCAAACCAAGACAAAGATAGGGTTTGTTCAGTATATTGTTGAAAAAATGGGGAGAAATAGGGGAGAAGAACGGGATAACTTATAATTAATTTTTGGTTTGACTTCTCCGCTGTTTTCGCATATACTAATCAATATGGCTATTACATTTAAGAAAAAACAAGGGAAAAGAAAGAAGACTCATGGATTCTTAGTTCGCTCTAAAACTAAAAATGGACGAGCGGTTTTATTAAGAAGAAGAAGGAAGGGTAGAGAGAAATTAAGCGTTTAAAATGCTAAGAAAAAAGTATTGTCTTAAAAAGAAAAAGGATTTTGAAAGAGTTTTTAAGCAAGGAAAAGGATTTAGACAGGATTTTTTGTTTTTGAAAACATTAAAAAACGATTTGGAAAATTCAAGAATAGGCATAGTGGTAAGCAAAAAGGTTTCCAGCAAGGCGACAGAAAGGAATTTAATTAAGAGACGATTGAGAGAAATTATTAGGAAAAAATTACCTGAAATGAATAACAATGAAGACATTATAATAATCACTCAAAAAGGTATTAACAAAAAAACCTCTTTTGAGAATATTGAACAAGTCGTTGATAAATTATTATTAAAAGCAAAAATTAGATGAACGCATTTATAAATTTTTTTCATATAATATTATGGCAGCCACTATTTAATCTGCTCATTTTATTTTGTTATTATTTGCCCGGAAATAACTTGGGTTTGGCTATAATTTTATTAACGCTACTAATTCGGTCAGCCCTTTATCCGCTTCAAGACAAGGCGAGTAAATCCCAACTTGCTCTTCAGGTACTACAACCCAAGATGAAAGAAATCCAGAAGCAATACAAGGGAGACAGAGAAGGTCAGGCAAAGGCAATGATGGAATTATACAAAAAGGAACAAATCAATCCATTTTTTAGTTTTTTGGTAATGCTTATTCAATTCCCTGTTTTGATTGTGCTTTATCGGCTTTTTTGGCAAGGCATTCAAGAAGAAAACTTTGTTTATCTTTATAGTTTTGTTCAAAGACCAGAAACAATAAATCCTATTTTTTTAGGATTGAATTTAGACGAAAAATCAGTTCCTTTGGCAATCGTTGTGGGAATAGTTTTCTTTATTCAAACCAAGTTGTCTATGCCAAAGAAAGACAAACAAAAAGCGCAAACAAAAAAATCCGCTTTTGGAGAAATGTTCCAGAAACAGATGCTTTATTTATTTCCGATTTTCATTGTTTTTATTCTATTACGATTGCCATCTGCACTTGGTTTATACTTATTGGTTGGCGGAATCTTCATGGCTTTCCAGCAATATTTAACCAAGAAGAAATACTATTCAGAGAAAAATGTTTAAGAAAAGTATAGAACAAAAAATTAAAAAGATAGTTGAAGAGTTTTTCAAAAAAAGCTCTTTTGAAGTTTCTGTTGAAATAGGAAAAATAGAAGACGCCACACTTCCAGTTTTGATAGAGCTTGAAGAGCCACAGGTTTTAATAGGAGAAAGCGGAAAAACGCTTTCTTGTATTCAACATATTTTGAACAAAGGATTGAGAAAAAGATTCGGAGACGAAAAAGATTTTTATGTTGATTTAGATATTAATGGTTACAAGAAGAGAAAGCTGGATTATTTAAGAGAGTTAGCCAACACTTCTGCCGATGATGTGGTTTTTTCTAAAAAAGAAAAAGAGCTGCGTCCAATGTCAGCTTACGAAAGAAGAATTGTTCATATTGAATTAAAAGAACGAACTGATGTCCAAACCGAGAGCGTTGGTCAAGGCCTTGATCGCCGAATCATCGTCAAATTAGCATAGAGATAAACTTAATATTAAGAAATAAGAGCAGGCATAAGCCTTATCAGAATATAGGTTTTTTTATTGCATTTTGGCCTTTATTAAAAGGAGCGAGCCGGTACAATTGTCAAATTCAAGTTGCTGTAAGGCGGGTTTAGACGTGCCAATAAGTAGAGCACGACCTCCTGGGTGTAATACACCGTCTTCTTGCCACTTAGTATCAGTCGTTGCGTCTGCCCTATCGTAAAGAATACCCAAATATGTACTATTATTTCGGAGAAATTTAATGGCTGTAATTCCACCAGCATTGTCTTTCCCGCTGTTGCCATAAGGAGCCATTGCATTTTTGATGACATTGTCATCCTTACTCCATTTTCCATCAAAGTCGTCCCCCGTGTCGTTAATAAAACGAACGCCCATAGCAATATCATCTTTGTAACCGATATTTAAGTTGTCTAATCCCTTAAGACCGTCAGAGCCGCTTGAAACACTCTTGTCCACCTCTTCTCTCTCCCAGCCACCGCCCCAATCAAACACTACAGGAACAGCAGATTCCTCTTCTGGTCCCAAGCAATCAGCGTTGCGACATATTTGTATAGAGGATTCTATGGCATCTTCGTTGACTTGGAAGACGGTGATAGATCCCACATCTTTTCCATCATTATTCCAACTAGTCCTATAGGTATCGTATAGGGTTACTTCTTTTTTGGCATCTCCGTTTGGAATATAAACATGGGCCCAACCGCTAGGTTCTTGTCCAAAAAGTTCTTTTGCCATATTACGAAGAACAACGCCGTATTTAACTTTAGTTTTAGTGTCGTCCACTAAGGCAATTGAGCCGACTTTATCGTTAAGACAATCAGGTAAAGAGCCAGTAGTGCTTTGATAAATTTCGAAACATTCTCCGGGAGGAACTCGTTCTTCTGGGTTACCACTCTGTGAGTGTTTGCTATTTGGATAACTATAAAGATAAACCCCCGGTTTGTGCCAGATAATTTTAATACACTTTACATTATTAATTGTTCCTCCCAAAGAGCCATGATCAACACAGCTTCGAGCGCCAAAAGTTTGGAGAGAGCTATTCGGGA
>Ga0307990_1000408_pt1 | contig 39328 bp, 46 predicted proteins | sample EllFjometagen129_FD_203168 | JGI IMG/M metagenome (GOLD analysis project Ga0307990, IMG submission 203168) | Marine microbial communities from Ellis Fjord, Antarctic Ocean - #129 | ecosystem: Environmental > Aquatic > Marine > Unclassified | place: Southern Ocean | collected 2014-10-08
ATTCAGCTTACCACTGGCTTATCTTGTACACCAAATCCGAAGACGATGGCCTTACATGGACCGAACCCTTAGACCTTTTGCAAAACACCGACCTGTGGATGTTGCAGCCCCACATAGCCTGCGACAGTAAAAACAAACTGTATGTTACCTACACCCACGACGGTAATAGCTGGACACCCGAAGGAAGGTTAATAAAAATGCTCACATACGATGGCCACCAATGGAGTGAACCAATCGTTGTTTCGGAAGGTATGCCCGGTTCGCATTACAATAAAGTGGTAGTAGATTTTAAGGATAATGTGTATGTGTTTTGGGGCTACTACAGTTTGGCAATGTATTATAGGTTTAGGGAAAGTGGAAATTGGAGTGAGATTTACTGCCCCTATTGTGATTCTGCTGACACTTTTACTTTTACCGATGGACATGCCATTTCATGTAACCTGATGCATTGGGCTGGAACATCAATGTCTTCAGCTTATTATGGCGAACGATCTCAGTACTATGAATATTCCACATCTTCCAAACAATGGAAAAACCCCGAAATTATCAGCAATGATACAATTGTTATTAACATAGACTTAGCTTTAAACAATGCTGAAATGCCTGAAACTGTATATCGGAAAAAGTCAACCATTGCTGTTGGAGAAACTACCGACTCGACCATGCACACAATAAAAGAAGGTAATTTATGGGGCAATCCTAAGCTTGTTTCTGGAACCGACAAACGACAGGTAGGCCAGCAAATAGCCATCGACCAAAACAATGATGTGCATGTTGCCGAAATCGAATATTATAATTCTTCAATATCCGAAGGGAAACTCATACATTATTCTAAATCCGGGAAAGATTGGATTAGTCATGCTATTGATTCAGCAAACCATATGATTAATTTCCCAAAGATGGTATTTTCAAGAAGCAACCTTTATGTAGTGTATTACAAAGGTGAGGAAGTAAATTTTGGAGATATTTGGGTTTCAAAATATGACATTATTACAAACATAAAAGAAGAAGTTAGGCAAACACCTGAACTAAAAATCTACCCCAATCCATCGCATGGAGATATTAACATCGAATTTAAAAACAACAAAAAACAACATATAAATCTGTCAGTAACTGACATGACAGGAAAACATATTGTTACACTCATCAACGAAATAAAACCACCCGGTGTGTACCGGCAATTATGGAAGGTTACAGGCAAATACCGAAAGGAGAATGCCCCCCATCTGTACCTCGTACGCCTGCAGTCAGGTTGGAACACCGTTACACGAACCGTGGAGATTATTAGATAATGTGGATGGGGATATTGGAATGAACCAATTTGATATAAGATAGCCTGCACCGACACTTCGGTGTCCGATGTGTGATGTTAGATATTGGATGTTTCTTCCATAATACCATCATGCAATTTTTAATCGAGACTTTAACCGGCAACAAGGGAACCGGCTGCGATCACGCAAATAATCAATACAGCCGGATTCCCCCAAACCGGTAATAGTCTGCAAAATTAATTTTATTATTAAATTTAAATTTTACAATTATGTTGTTGAAAAAAGTTTTTGCAGTTGTATTAGTGGCATTGTTTGCCACTATGGGCACACTTGTAGCCCAGGAAAAGTACGCCATAATAATTGGCGGAAATATGAACCCCGACACCACCATCCCTGCTACCGAGCAATGGAACGGGGGCAATGGCGCACACCCTCAGCACGGCTTCAATGAGTTTTGGAACGATGCCTATCTTGCATGGGAAATGCTAATAACTGACGTAAAACCCTTTGGCAAAGGCTACACAGTTGACAATGTACATGTTTTGTTTGATGATGGTGATGATTTTACTTTTTACCTACAAGACCCCCGCTATCAGGCAGGTGAAAATGGACATTATGAAGTAGTTGATGAAAACGCCAATGAAACAACCATTATTAACACTTTTGGTGACTTGGCTACTACAATCACCGAAGACGACTTCCTGTTTGTTTGGATCATGAGCCACGGCGGCAGCGATGCCACGGGCCACTACTTTTACAGCTACGATAACCACAAGATTTACGACTACGTGCTGGCAGGATGGCTTAATGGCATTGCAGCGCACAAGAAAACGGTATTCCTGAGTTTTCCTAAGTCTGGTGGTTTTATTCCTGAACTGGAAGCCGGGGGAAATATCATCATCTCGGCCTGCGGAGAATTAGAAGGAGCCAGCAGGGCGGATGATGTGGCACCAAACATGCCATATTTTGAGGAAAATGAGGTGCTTAATAACATCACCTATAACCACGGTGAGGTAAACTACCATCTTACTTCTTCGCTAACCGGTTTTACCCCAAAAGGGGAAGTCCAATATGCCGGCATCGATCTTTCAGAGGCGGATGTGTGGGCGGTAGATGGTTTTATTTCGATTTATGAAACGAAGCTGTGGGCAAATGCAAAGAAAACTACAACGGAAACCATTGGGTATGTTAACCCACCTTCCGAAGTATATTTAGGCACTACACTGGAGTACCCCACACTGCTTTACTGGGAAATATCTGAAGGGGATGATGTAACAGTGAGGGGATTAGTTGGAATATCTGATGTTTTTTTTGTCGAAGACCAAGGCAGTTTAACCATCAAAGAAAATTCAGAAGTTTATCTCACAGCCCCCTACCCTGATGTTTGGGTTTCCCCGGGATCCGAAATAACTTTTGAGGATCATGTAATGATTGAATCACTTCAGGCTGATTTTCAATTTTTCATTCTATCTGAAGATGTTTCAATTGGAGACAATTTAACAGTTATTGCTCCATCATATAATCAAAATTCAATTTTTTCATTTTACAATGCTAATGCAGATATATCATTAAACTCACTAACTGTAAACAATTGTAATATAAGATTTAATGTATCGTCAGTATCTATCAGGAGTGCCTGGTTTGAGATTTCGTCATGCAAAATTGAGGCTGAAATATCTCGGGTTATTACCAGTTTTTTTGCTAGTTCATATGTCCGCTTCGATAATAACACATCCTGTCAAATTGATAGCTGTAACCTGTTTCATTATTTATCTGATGCTACTGAGTCAACTGCTTCAGAAGGCATAATTGTAGATAATTGCGATGCTTATGGAATTGATCGTTGTTTAGTCAGCAGCTATTTAATGAATGGGATAAGGATAATTAATTCTGGTACTGGTGTTGGATTACATAATATAACTAACAATACCATCACTAACAATGGCCATACACCAAATTATTTTTGGGCTGGCATAAGGTTATACGATAGCCATGCTGATATTAACGGGCTAAATGATATATCAGGTTCAGATATAGGAATTGCGTCCCTTAATAACAGCCATGTTAAGATTACCGGAAATAAAGGAGCCGAGTTTGTACACGAAACCCAACAAATACACGATAATAGCGTAAACCAGGTTTACGCTACTGCCGGGGCTTTTCCTTACGAATTCAGGTTTAATGCCATTTATGATGAAGACAATAGTTGCCTTGTTGGGTACGCCCCCGACCCAGTTGGTATTGAGCCAAACCTTGAGGTGATATACAACTATTGGGGCACCAACTTTAACCCACAGGAAGACCTATGCCCCTCAACCTCATATTATTCGTGGCTTCCTGTATGGAACCTCCAGGTTCAAAACCCCGCACCAGGCTCCGATGAGCAATTGTTTTATACAGCGCAAACTTTGGCTGATTCGGGAAGCTACACACAAGCCCAAAATGCTTATCAGCAACTTGTGGCAACTTACCCAAGTTCAAAATACGCCATGGCATCGCTCAAGGAGTTGTTCGCTATTGAAGGAGTTGCTACCAATAATTATTCATCACTAAAGAACTATTATACCGGCATCGTAAACCAACAAAGCAATGATGAACTTGTGAAAATTGCTAATTTCCTATCAAACCTTTGCGATGTTAAACTCCAAAACTACCAAACAGCAATATCGTGGTACGAAAGTGTAATCCAAAACCCACCCGCATTTGCCGATTCGCTTTTCGCCATCATCGACCTGGGCAATCTTTACCTCAAAATAGAAAACGACAGCCTTAAATCGGCACCAATAGGCGCATTGGCGGAATATAAACCCCAATCAGAAAAACAATATTCCGAAAACCGCGATTATTTAATATCACTTTTGTTTAAAGGTGAAGAAACAATATTACAAGCTGAAACGAATTTGAGCGATGACAAATCCGCCCGATTGCTACCCAATTATCCAAACCCATTTGCAGGGACTACTACGCTTAACTATGAATTAACAGAGGATTCGAAGATCGGGATAAACATATTCGATTACACAGGCAAGCTTGCAAAAACCCTGGATGAAGGCAGCAAAGATGCCGGAAAATACAGCACAGCATTTTTTGCCGGCGAGTTGAATGCAGGCATTTATTTTTGCACTATTCAGCGTAACGGAATAATTTCAGACAGCCAAAAGATTACCATCGTTAACTAAGGAAACAATTAACCTGGCGGGGATTTTAGCCGGTATATGGATGAAATTCCTGCCGGGTTTTAAAATATCAACCCTTATGAAAAGACAATTCTTTTTCGGTTTAATCATTACAACACTACTATTTATATCACTATCAAAATCGATTTCCGGGCAAGAGTGGACAGAACCGGTGAATATTTCCAATATAGGAAGTTTGGTATCTGTGGATTTGAATTTTGTTGTAGACCACAAAAACGTGATACATGTGGTTTGGGACCAAAGAATTACAGATACATACTGGGTGATAATGTATTCAAAATCTGAAGATGACGGTAATACATGGAGTGAGCCTGCCGACCTGCTTGGAAATAAAGACTACTGGATGGCACAACCCCAGCTTGCCAGCGATAGCAAGAACAACCTGTATGTAACCTACACCCACGATTACCTGGGCTGGACTACAGAAGAGCGGCTGATAAAAATGCTTACTTATAACGGACACCAATGGAGTGAGCCGGTTGTGGTCTCAGAAGCAATGCCTGGCTCGAATTACAGTTCAATCATTATTGATCAAAACGACAATCCATTTGTTTTTTGGTTGATTGGCACTCAAATGGGAGACATAGATCTATATTACAGGTATTACAAAGAGGGAATCTGGAGTGATATTTTTTGCCCTTTTTGTGATTCTGCTTTTGCTTACTTACCCACAAGTCACTCAATAGATAGAAATTTTATGCATTGGGCGGGAGTTTATCAAACTCACATGATTGAAAAGCCAGCATACTTTAAATTTACATCAGAAATGAACCATTGGGATAATCCTGAAAAGATTAGTAACGATACAATTTTGCTATATATTGATCTATCAATAAGTGATTATGAAATTCCAGAATGTGCTTACAGAAAAAAATCAGAAACTTCACTACAGACTTCTGATTCTACAAAATATACAAAGAAAAATGATAGTTCCTGGCTAAACCCCGAATTGGTTTCTGGTGCAAACGGTATTCAACAGTATCAGCAAATAGAGATAGATCAGAATAATAATGCGCATATTGTAGAGCGGCAAAATACAAATAGAGGCAGGGGTTGGTTCACTATAAAAAACAAGGTAAAATTTGGACTGGGCAATACATCGACACTAGTGATTATCTTGTTCTACCAAGATTACTATTCAAAGGAAACAAGCTCTATTGCGTGTATGGAAAGGCCTGGGTGGTAGAAAATGAAGTGGTATCCGACATTTTTATTTCAAAATATGATATTATCACTGGCCAAGATCAACCCACGTTACTCGATCAGGATATTCCTGAAATAAATGTTTATCCCAATCCTGGAAGAAAACACTTCACTATCACTTTCGACAACAGCAGGCAACAAAATATCAATCTTTCGGTGTTTGATATAAACGGGAAATATATCAAAACACTTTGCAACAAAACACTGCCACCGGGCAGGCAGCGGCTACTATGGAACGGCACGGATCAAAGCGGGAAAGAAGTACAAAGTGGTTCGTACCTCGTACGCTTAAAAATAGGTAGTAAAACCGCTACACAAACTGTGGAGATAATTAAATAAGTATAAAATCAAGTCACACCGTGAATAGCTCCGAAAGTAGCGCTATATTTTTAAAACCCTGCTCTGCTTTTAGAAAGAATTCACGGTGTGACTTCTATTGGAATGTAGTCATCCGATGAATTACTTCTGGAAGTAGCATTGTTTCCTTATGCAAAGTGTCAATTGCTTAAGCAGTATTCATCGGATGACTTTTCCAGGTTACCGGTTTTTAGTCATCCGATGAATTACTCCCGGAAGTTGCATTGTTCTCTTGCGTAAGGTGTCAATTGCTTAGGCATTATTCATCGGATGACTTTTCCTGTAGTACGGCAAAAACTTTCCATTGTCCCGCGAAGGAGGTTTAGAAATATTTAAAAGGTATCTCCACGGTGATAGCCATTATTTAAATCCACAAAAATGGTAGTAGATCCCATAAAAAAAGGAGCTCCATAATTTTGAAGCTCCTTTTACTTTGAATAATATGAACTATTATTTAATAATCAATTTATCGGTACTCATGCCTTTGTCGGTGTAGATTTCTACAAAATAAACACCTTGCTGGAAGTTGTGGGTATTCACTTTAAGTGAAGATTCGTTCACCATCTGATCAAAAACAAGCTGACCCATATTATTGGTAATCTTCACTTGTTCTATCGTTCCGCTCGCGCTAATATTTACTTCATCTTTAGCCGGGTTAGGATACAGCGATAGTGTTTCGAAACTGCCTTCATTAATTCCGGTAAGCATCTCGGGGCTCGCACCACCAAAGTCGCTTGGATAGAGATAGAAGTTGATGGTTTTTGTTGCCCCGTCCACAACCTGAATTCCACCAAAAGTTACTGCTTGGTATCCGGCAGCGTTACATTGAATGTCGTAGGTTCCACCAGTAAGATGCAATGTATAGTGGCCACCAAATGGTGTTGAGTACGAAACTGCACCAAAGTCAGAATCCAGGGCTGTAACCCATGCAGAGGTAAGTGTTAGATTTGTAATGGCATCTCTTACAAATCCCTGAATTTTACCTTCCATATCACCAATTTCGACATGACAAGGAATGGCCATTCCAGATTCGCCACCTGGATATACAGCACAAACTGAGAACCAGTGGCTGCCATCGGGGCAATTATCATAAGTGTAGGTAAGGTTAGTAATCATGGTTGCAACCACCTGATTATCCATATATACATTGTAACCTTCCACATCTTCGCTCATGGGCTCCGGCTCGTCCCAGGTAAGTGTTACATCATTACCCACAACAGAGGCGGCCATATTTTGTGGGGGATTGTAGAATGTTGTTTCACCAAAGTTGGCAGTGTAGTCTTCAGTTTCACCATACGTGAAACCTGCACATGGATCATCAGATGGATTTTGCCAGTTTGCACGAATCCTGATGCGTTTGTTGCCTGAGTATTCTCCTGCAGGAACAGTGAACGTTGTAGTATAAACCTGGTTGGCAGATGCCAATGCAAAATTGGTAATCAAAAGTTCTGAAACTTCAAATTCTTTATCATCATCAAGGTCAATCCAAAGAGATGCCTGCTGGTTGTTATATCCTGTTTCCCATTGTACCGAGTAGGTTTGCCCAGCCCCAAGATCGGCCACCATATCAGTAAAATCACCATAGCCATCGTTGCTACACCCGTTATTCATATTATCGATTTGCTCAAGAGCGAATCCTGTAAAGCCATCATTGTAGTTACAGTTTGCACTTGGATAACAATAATCGGGGAATAAAAGGCTAAGTTCATCTTCCTGGCTCAAACCCATTCCGGCTGTAAGTCCAAGGGTGAGTTCTGCTTCGTAGCCGGCAGGAACACTCGAACTGGCAGTTACCATAAATGTAGCTGTGCCGGTATTATCGGGGGTTAGATCTCCAATTTCCTGTGCTGTCATTGTGAGTACCGAAACATACTGGTCGCTGCTTGTTAATTCGGCCATCACATCATAAGCATCCGCTGATCCACTGTTTTCAACTGTAACGATCATTGGGGCAGTTTCGCCCGGATCGAGCAATCCATTGCCACCATCATTGATAGTATATTCGACAAATTTCAAATTTGGGGCATGACCGGCTACCGAAACGTAGCTTACCCAAACATCAGTACCATCGCTTGAGCTCAGCTCAAGCGTTACTATATGGCCATCAGGAATGTTTTGGTCTGCTTCAATCGAAAACGCATCAGCAACAGTTACAGTTGCATTGGGTCCAATATTTCCAAACGAGGCTGAACCGTCAATAACTGTGATGAACTGATCGGATGAAGTCATTGTAACGACTACATTACTGGCGGTTTCAACACCTACATTTTTCATGGTCATATCCAGCATTACGGTTTCACCATAATCGAGCATGCCGTTGTTATTTCCTGCAGCATCATTTATTTCATAAGAATCGCCAACTACATAAGGCCCTGTTGGGGGGATTACCTCAACATCGGCCTGGTAACGGAAATAGTTTTGTTTGATTACGGTAACCACCATTGTGTTTGGAGGAAGCTGAGGGTCGATGGTGATATTGTTTGCGCCACCCGGGCTCAATGCAGTACCGATAATATTGCCATTAACAGTAAGCGCTATAAATGAACCTGCATCGGCAACAACAGTAAATGAACTTTCGCCACTGTAAAGGATGGGGTTGTGTGTTACACTTTGAGTTTGTGGAACTTCGGAGTAAACCTGCATAAAAGCGCCACCATGATGATGGAACAAGTTGTAGGTTACCTCTTTATTGTTGGTATTGTATGGCCAGTTACTTTGCTGGAGGAAATATTTTCCTGCTGCATTACCAAAAGCAGGGAGGAAACCACGCTCTTCAACCGGAGCGCCATAGTCGGGCAAAAAGTCAGGATAGAAATTATCAAACATACCCCAAACATAAGTGTCGTTTACAAATGAATAGGAAACTTCAGAAGCGGCGATAAGACCAAGTGCTCCCGCGTTTTCTCCTCCATAAGTATGACGGTGGAATTTTTCGGTAAAACATTCATTACTCCAATTGTATTTTCCGGTAAGGCAATTGATAGAGAAAATAAATGGCAATTCATTATCAGCATTGTTCGACAATGAACTGATATTACTGCTCTGGAATGATGGTTCACCCCAGCCGGTTTCGCCACCATGGTCGCGGTGTTGCAGAGCAAAGGCACCATCATTTATTGCATTAACTACCTGGCTGGCTGTACCACCAGACCATCCACCAAGTTCAGCTGGAGTTAAAGGAATGTACCCTTGTCCGCTTGGGCCAAAATAATCAACAACCATCGAGGTGTTTTGATTTGACGACCATGAGCTGCCGGGTGTACCACTGTATATTGCATTGATACGAACAGGCTCTTTTCCGGTAACTTCACGCCAATAACCACCTACTGTTTCCGAACAAATCTGGAACCAGCGTTCGGTCTGCCATCCAAGGGCAGTAATGGGTTTGTGATAAAAATTGAAATCTGTGGGAGGTGCTGCTTCATAATCGAGCATCTTCGAAACCATAGTTTCAAGGTGGGTGGTGTTTTGGGCAGTCATCCGTGCAAAGATGATGTCGGGCATGTCGTTGTTATTCACATCAGCCAGGATGTTGTCGGAAACACAGTATCCATCCCAGATTGGTGAGGTGATGGTAGTATTTGCATCTGAACCATAATCGGCCATGAGCAGAACAGCAACAGGAGGAGTGCTCCAGTTGTTGTAGGCATCATTAAAATAGTTTTCAAGAATTGTAGGTGTGTTGCCACCAATTTCTCCAAGGGTTACAATGCCGGTGTGAATTCCCTGCAAAGTACGCCATGCTTTAATTTGCTCTGCATACGAAGTCCAGTCCGAACTATTGGGAACAACAATGATGTATTCATATTCATCATCGCGGGTATTCAAGGATTTATTCCGAAGGTTATAATCAACTTCGGGTAGTGATTGGTAATTGATAAAAGCATCCTGGAGGATGGGATCAAACCAAACACTGCGAAGGCGATCCTGGCCGAAGTGGCCGTTTCCACCTTCAAATATTACTTCCATTTCCACATCGCTATAAACCAACAATTCCTTTGTTACAGGATTGTATTGGAATGGAGTTATACCAAGCATTACAGCATCAACTCCCCTCAATTGGGTAGGTGCTGAAAGTTGGAAAGGATTGGCAGGATAAAAGGCATCACTTTCATAAATTTTATTATTCCTTTTATAAACCATTGGGCTGTCATCATTATCAAACGGAATGCGTGGTGATGGAGCCAGTTCAACATTTTGGATAGTTTCGATGTTGTAGCTTGTTACATTTAGGATGGCTGTTGCTCCCTGGGGAACAGCTACAAAACGGCTGAATCCGGGTACATTAGGAGCACCTTCATTGTTTGGCAGGAATGCATTGGCAACCCTGATTTTTTTCATCATTTCACCATCAATATCCTGGTCAACAAGTTGAAAACCGGAAATGGAGAAGTTAGCCTTTATTCCCGATGTAGTTTCCTGCTTTAAGGACAGTCCGGCTTTGCTGCTCGTTTGTTCATGCTGTAGTGTTTGTGCATTGAGCATCGTTAACGAAAATAACAGTGCCATGAGTAAGGCGAGTCGTGATTGATTTAAAATTTTAGTAGTAATTCGCATTGTGTGTAAATTTAGTTAAAGAATAAGTTAACGTATTGTGATTAAATATTTTAATTCCTGTTAAGATAAAAGATGTTAAAAAATTTTCCGGTGGCTAAAATATAAAATTCCTTTCTCTTACTAACATATTTATTAATTTAAATTGATTAAAAGTAATGAAACGACAACATGTATTTCTATTGGAATTTCAATGATATCGATTACTTTTGCCCAATAAATAAAATAAAATATGCGAATTGAAAAACATATACTCCTTATCATATTTTTTATTCTTTTACATACCTGGGCTACTGGAAACAACCATCAATTGGACAGCCTTATAGAAACATCCAAAACAGCTAAGGACACAACTTTAATAAATACCTTACTCCGAATCGCTGACATTTTTAAATATTCAAACCAGGATACTGCAATCTATTATCTGGGCAAAGCCGAAAAAGAGGCAATAAAAATACATTTTGAAAAAGGATACGCGAAGGCTCTTTTCGTGCATGGAAATGTTTTGTATTTCAACAATAACTATTCTGAAGCGAAAGACTATTTTCGGAGGGGTCTGGAGCTTTCTGAAAATGGGAATAATAAACTATTAGAAGCAAAATGCCTTGAACGCCTGGCATCATTACATCTTACAACTAACGACCCTAACCTGGCACTAAAGCTTTATTATGAAAGTCTTGTGATTTATAATCGCAAAATCGAAAAGTAATATTTTTCAAAACGAAATGTGAGAAATAATAGTGTTTGCCTCCGTAATAGCTGATGGGTGTCCTCTGATAAATTGTCACATTTATTGAATTTGGTTAATAATTGAATTTTATATCGGTATTATGCAATTAACATAGTAAGTGGTATCCTGCTGTGAGGGAGGAGTAATTACCATATTCCCACTTTGATAAATAGTGAGAAATGCTATAAATTTGACATTACCTTCTTGTACTTCACCCACAATTGGAATGCTGATTTCATACATTAGTCGGTGCTGCATTGGGAGCAGGCCTATATTGGTAATGCTGTCCACCTCGCCAGATAGTTGCAAACATCCATCGGCAATTCTACTCTTGATATGATCCCCTTGCACCCACATACCATCCCGACCGGGGACGCTGGCAACTGCAGGTTTCAAATCATCGCCACTAATTTGCACACTTGTGCCTCCGTAATAGCTGATGGGTGTCCTCTGATAAATTGTCACATTTATTGAATTTGGTTAATAATTGAATTTTATATCGGTATTATGCAATTAACATAGTAAGTGGTACCCTGCTGTGAGGGAGGAGTAATTACCATATTCCCACTTTGATAAATAGTGAGAAATGCTATAAATTTGACATTACCTTCTTGTACTTCACCCACAATTGGAATGCTGATTTCATACATTAGTCGGTGCTGCATTGGGAGCAGGCCTATATTGGTAATGCTGTCCACCTCGCCAGATAGTTGCAAACATCCATCGGCAATTCTACTCTTGATATGATCCCCTTGCACCCACATACCATCCCGACCGGGGACGCTGGCAACTGCAGGTTTCAAATCATCGCCACTAATTTGCACACTTGCCTCTTCAATTCTATGAACCTGCTTATTTGACCCATCAAAAAATGTAACGCTCCCTGATAGGTCATTGTATGTATAAAAAACCCACCTGGGAGTTTCACCCGTGTTTGGAAATGGCTCCCCATTTCGGTAAGTAAAGGTATGTGGATTCACCTTGCATATTTTATTACAGCCACCTCCAAGATATATCCATCCTCGCGATACAGAAAAAACATCTTGTGAAGTCTCGCTAATCTCGCATCCCTCTAAAATCATACTCGAAGCACCTGGGGGCAGCATACTGCTGCAGATGGCAAGTATTGCCTCGTTAATTCCATCTTCCATCCATCGCACGCGATCGAGGGTGAGCGGGAAGCCGCCCGTGTAAGTTGTTATTAATTTTTTCATTCTCCTGGATTTATATTAATTACTAAAATTACATATCTCTTTCCCGCTTGACGATATTTATCGACCGTATTGGCGACACTTAAAATGCGGTTGCTTAATTCGAGAGGCACTTTAACGATGAAGTCGTTGATGGCATCGTACTCGCTGCTGTTGTAAATGTACACAGCCTCCTCCTCTTCGCTGTCGTTACGCACGTACATTACATCCTGCCCCTCGGCGGCGTTAAACAGATAATCATCCAAGCGGGCATCGGTGCTGTCTTCGAGCGAAATGTTGCGGCTCTGTGGATCGTAGAGGTCGTTTAGCAGGTGCTCGATGTACATTACCTGGCCCGTGTGCGTGATGCTTTGAAGCACCTGCAGGCGGTAAGCCGTGAAGGTATTGTAAAGCTGTTTCAAAGGTTTTGAAAGGGCTTTTAAATACGCTTTCAAGCGGGGGCGGCGCAGCGCAATAGGCAGCAGCAGCTCAATTATTTTATCAATATCAATATTAAACACTTGTGTAGGTGATGTTAAGTTGGTTTGCTATCATATAGCCCGCAACGGTGCGGTAGGTGCGAGCGATTGTGTTGAATGTTGTTGCGGCGTTGGCCTTGGCCTGCGTGGTGGTAAGCACCACATCGCTTACCCCCACGGCGGCCTGCACGGAATCAATAAGCGCATTATTCATAAAAACACCATCCCAGGGCAGCGATGCGAGGTAGTTGTTGACAGCATCCTCAACCGGTTTAACTGAAGTGTCGCTGAGTAGCTCCCCGGATGCGCTGATTAGAGAAGCATCGTAATACACCTGCATTGTTATATTAAGCAGGTCGGGGTCGGCACTAACCACGTTGCACCATGTACCCGCGAACTTTATCTTTGCAATGTAAGTGCTAAATGCCTCCAGCTCCTCTGTAGTTAACTTCTCAGGCACACCGTTAGTTTCTTTAGCTACCTTTAACAGCACATCGCCGCCTTGCTCGGTAGCTGATGCACGGGCAATAATTTGCTTATCCGGGTCAACCGGATCGTACTGGAATTTGTAATTTTGGTAAATCATCGTATCTCCAAATTGAAACAGTAAACACATATTGCGGTACCAGCGTGCCGTTCCCGGTATGGCGGCGGCTACGATTGCATCCACCTCGCTTTTGAAGGCATCCCATAGTTTTTCGTGAACCCAAATTGCAACGGCTATTACGAATGCAAATATCCGCCACGCACCCACCTTGCTTGTGCTCGTAAGGTCGTTGAGCAGGGTCTGCGCATCGTCAATGGCGGGTTGCAGGTTTTGCAGCTCTGTCAACGTAGCCTTTTCGGCGGCTATTTGGTTGTATATTTCTGCTATTGTTCGTGCCATTACGCTTCCTCCGGCCTGTTGTCGATAGTTATTTCCCCTGCTTGCACCAAAAGATTAAACAACTCCTGGTGCTGTGGCTTAATTACATTTAAGTAAAGTTCTACACTCAATGTATCCTCACTCAAAATTATTGGCAACCCGTTTAATTGAAACCATATAGCTATTGATGGGTAGGTGTCGATCAGGTCAGAAGGAGCGTTAATTCTAAGTGCATAGTCAGTTTCAGGCCAACTGCGCATAGCTATTTCGTAAGCCGTATAGGTTACTAAATCGTATGTGAATACCTGGTTTACATCGTCAAAATAAAGCGCTCCTAAATGCTCCGTCTCAGGGTTGTATGTCGGTTCAATTAAAGGATAAAATCCCTCCTGCCTGTGTATTTCATCAGTAAGCTTATCGAAGCCCCCGGCAACGTTTAAGTTTCCGCTAACATACTTGTTAGGTAGTGTAGTGAATACCTTTATTTTTTCGTTAATTGTTTTTGCCCACATAATTTTACCAATTTTGATATGCTAACCCATTTCCCGAATTGTAAAGTGCCGAACGTTCATCAGAATTTAAACACTTCGACCATATTGCACATTGGTCTATTAAACCATCCATGTAATATTTTCCTTCATTATTTATGATTGTTGATGCTCCAATTGTAATAGGGTGGCTGAGATTTGGAATCCCATACCCATTCTCAGCAATATGAGATTTACCTTCTTCCAAAACAGTATCAACATAGAGGCTAAGGACATCGGTTGATTTTTTATAAGTACCAATTACGTGGTACCAAGTACCAGCTGACCATAAATTTGCTCGTGAATAGCAGGCATCTATTCTATAAGAATTCCCAACTGTGAACCTAAATTTTCCAGCTTCTGAATAGAAGGATAAAAAATATTCTACCGAATTATTATAGTTATTATACCACTCAATGCCTTTACCGAAAAAGCAATGTCTATTATTTTTAGTTTTAACCAAAGATGCCATATTAACCCAACATGCGATAGTCATATCATCTGTTATTGCAAATACATCCCCAATGTTAACCTTATCACCTAAATTACTGCCATCAAAAGAGTAAGCTTTCCCTAACTTACCAGTTTCGTTAATTGTAGCCCCTGATATAGTGCCGTTATTACTCCCATGACTGTCATAAGCTACTGTCCCTATACTTTCATCCAATTCCCAAACAGAAATTAGTCCATCGAGTAAATCGACCGATGGTTGAATAGTAGCCACTTGCGGAATTTGCATTTTACCTAATATCATAATGATTAATCGTTTGGGGTTGCTTGACTAATAGTACACCAAAACTCTTCTTTATCCTTTACATTTTCAACGCAATGTATTTGAATATAATTCATTACTTTCCCATCGTAAGCCCCGCTTATAATTTTTACGTTAGATGGAAATGATAATGAATAATCACCTGTTGCAAGTATTGTAATTACTTTATTTAGCGATGTAGAATAATTGACGAATGTGATGGATGTAGTAGCAATAAGGGTTAGTTTAAATATAGCTCCTACACTCCAATCAATTTGTCCAGATATTAATGTAGTTCTCGCACTAAATTCAACATCTAAATCTACATCATCAATACTAATACTCGTAAGTTGTTTAAAAGCTGGCATATTTAAAAAGATTAAAAAAGAAGCCCCCGTAAGGGCTTCTATCTAATTAATAGGTTATTGATTAATAAGAATACACGGCCACAATCTCATCGTCATCGTTGATGGCATACTTGACACTTATTTTAAGGTCATTACCATTACGCTGCCACCTGTTTGAATTTGCGGCAATTGCTACTTCAGATTCGGGTATCATAATACCATTTATAGATAAAATTGGTTTAACTGACTCATGGGGTAACTTCCCTGTAAAAAATCCAGTAATTGTGTTAACTGCGCCAACTGCTGTTGGAGTGGTGGGACCGGCTACTATTTTCTGATACCCTGTTACAGCAACCCCCGACACTCCCGCTGCGATTGCAGCAGCTACTTTTGCAGCCGTCCAGATAGCTTCTGTATCAGTTCCTGCATCGTTTATTTTTTTTCCAGATGCATTTAGGTCGCCGTCAGCAGTCGCTGTAAAAAGTTCCCCGGCTTCTGCCCCTGAATCTTTATTTGCTTTGCCCGAAACTGCGGAGCTAATCGCTGCCGCTTGTGCAGTAGAAACAGGCTTATTTGCATCGGAAGTATTATCAACGCTACCTAAACCAACCTGGGTTTTTGTTACAACGTGGGGATTCGTTCTACTATCTGTATGAGCTGACAGGGCGGTAAGATTAGCTTTTAATCCTATCTGACCTGATATAGTGGTTGCAAAATTGGGGTCATCCCCTAACGCAGCAGCCAGTTCATTTAAGGTGTCAAGTGTACCCGGTGCAGAATCAACAAGGTCTGCAATGTTGGTGTCAACCTCTGTTTTCGTGTAGGTCGTTACCTGATTGGCTTTTAAGTTTAAGGCAGTTTGCTGCGCTGTTGACACGGGTTTAGCTGAATCGGCAGTATTGTCAACGCTCCCTAACCCCACCTGTGTTTTAGTAACATCATGTGGATTTGCTTCATCGTTTACGTGAGTACTTAAAGTACTCGCATCTGCCTTTAAACCGAGTGCGGTTAACAGGCCATCTACTTGCTTTTGAAAAATCATAATTTTAAAAATTTAAAGGTTAATAGGTTTGTTTAATTGTAAATTTCAATAATAATTTCATCGCCTGATTCAAGGTCGAAACCCGCATTGCCATCGTTCCAAACGAGGTACTCCCTGCCCGCTACCGCTTCGTAATCGGGTCCAACCCCGGCATCTGTGTATTTAATCCCATTTACGAAAATTTTCACCGTATCGCCTGCTTTTATTTCATAAGATATAGTGAGTTGCTTTGTGACAGGATCGTAGTTCTGATCTACTGAACCGGCTGTGTCTACAACTATAAACCCCTCATGTTGTAGTGTTTTTCCTGTTACAGTCCCGGAACCTGTCGTGAGGGCTGTCCAAGTTGTAATTCCATGATCGTAGTACTTAAGCGCACGATTTAGCATGTCGAGGATTACCATACCATGTTCGGGGGCAGTTACAAGCAGGATAGGGAAGGCTTCGCCAACGATGCTCTCACCAAGTACATATATCCCGTTATCAACCGCAACTACATCACGCCCGTAGATGTCTTTACCTATAAATTGCCCCCATATACCAGAAGCATCTTGAACAATAAAATAGTCGGTAGTTGAATAGCCTGTAAGGCTTATTGAAGCGACATCTACAAAGATTTTCTTAGTAGCGTTCTGCCAGCCTGTAATCCTGCCGTGTATATCTATCGCATCAACCAGCTTGAAATCCTGGTTGTTTTTTTGTTTGATTTTATCAATTAATGATATTGCCATTTTCGTGTCCTCCTTTAGTTTGATTGAACGGTTACGTTAGTAGAACCCAGGCCTGCATTAGTCGATTTATAAACAACGTATTCAACGGTTGTTTCATCGCCTAATTCATATTCAACGTTGCTTGCGGCTACTTCAAATCCGCCTTCAAACCCACCTACATAAAAGTAAGGAGGTGAAAGGTAAGGGCTACTCACGAACGATTTAGGCACGTAGTAGAAGATATGTTCCCCTGCTGCGGCATTTGCTGTAAATGCCCGGTAAGCATCGGTATCGAAACCCATAGTGCCTGCATTTAGGAAAGCATCATCGAGGGTAGCGGCGGCAGAACCAACCCTGTACCCTGTTTTGTACTGGAATTTAACTTCACGGATTGTAGAGTAAATAGTTTCGCCCGATTTGCTGCTTACCTGGACCCTGAACTGGGTATCGGTATTGATAGTTACCGAAACCGTTTCACTGCCGGATGTCCCGGTCAAGTCTTTTACCTTTGCCCATGTACCAGCACCTTCACGCTTCCACAATTCTTTAGTAAGAATTGGGTTCGTACCTGCCGTTACACTCCATGTAAACGTAGCTGAATAAGCTGTCAGCGAGTGGTTTTTTTCGAGGGTAACTCCACCTGTTAACGAAGCATGTGGTGGGGTGTAAAGTTGCCCATCCAGCCACTCCAGCATCTCGCCAGATAAGTTTCTCAGCACCTTCCATTTACCGGCCGTGATATTAGCCTCGTTAAGTTCGCCCGGGTTGTCCATCAAAGCCAACACCGTATCGGCAGGCCGAATTGTAATGCTATTTACTTCTACATTAGCGGATGCCGTGCAATGCCACGCATCACCAGCTAAGACCTTAGTTGGTGCAAATGTTGCAAAATCGGTAAGCTCCCTTAAATTCCATAGCTGCACGCCTACACTATGCAGTTGAATTTTCCTTGGTTTTGCCATTTTTGTTTAATTATTTAGTTTGTACATTATATCTATCACCATTCCGGGCATGAACCTGAAATCAAGCAATTCTTCGTTGATTTGAATTTCGGTATTACCAACCACCTCACCCTCACGGTACACAAAATCGTTGTTGCCAAATTCGCCGTCATCCAACTTACCGTAGTAGGTCAATTTATTGATTGTGATATTGATTATTTGCGCGTTGATACCAGTCATTGTAATTATATCGCCTGCCACGGTTGGCGACATGCGCAGGTGCTTCAACTCTATGCTTTGCTGGTTGACAGTAGTATCGCCAAAATGCACAATTTGCCAGTCTGAATCGTTTTGGTAGTTAAACGATGGTGTTAAATTAGAACGAAGAGCTATCACCCAATCACCAACTACGATAGCATCACCAGAATCGGGCGGCGGCGGGTTAATAATATTATAAATCCAAAAATCACCCGGCAAAATATCAACCATCGCAAGTTGAAACGTACCACCCATTATGTTACCTTTTCCCCTGCGGTTGAGCGCAAAATCAGCACCCCGCACTGCCGATTTTTTGAGGCGATTGTCGTTGACGAGGACTTCGAGGAGCTGTTTAACTCTTGCCCCGCCATCATCCGTAAGGTTAAACAAGCTATCAATCAAATCGGCGAATTGCTCCCGAGTAGGCTTATCGCCCGTCTCGAAGTATTGCTTTAATATGTTCCTGCTGCGTTGTGCCATTACTGTATTATAAAGTCATTTTCTATTATCCAAAATCCTATGCCCTGCCCTGATGGCTGCACGGCTGCCAGGCCAGTTGCGGGGGTGATGGCGTTGCGGGTGTAGTATTGTTTGACCATCATCTCACTTGAAATGTTTGTATCAATATTCAATTTACGCCCTGCGCTAAGAGAATCAATTTTGTCTGTCGCTTGCATCAATGCGAAAACATTTTCGATAGTTCCCGTTTCCTGCAGTGCCACATCAAACCACGTTTGATTATCTTTTATCGTTACCCGCTTCATATTTCAACCCTCACTTTGCCATTTTCAATACTTAGCTTTTTTACATCGTAGCCATCCATTAGTAGTTGCAGCCTTATGTTTCTTTTCAAATCTGCATTGCTGCCACCAACAAAGGATACTGCGTTGGCCCCTGTCATTGGATGCTGTTTGTATTGCCCCGGGGCAGCCTGCAAAATGTGCAATATGTGCTGCTGGTCGCTTTGGCCAATTACAAAATCGCCGCCCTCAATCAGCAGGTCGCCGCTATCGTCTAACAGTATGTCTTTTCTTTCTGTCATTGTCATTACATTGCTTGACAAGGCATGCCTTGTCTTTACGTTATAGTTCCCGTTCCCACTGCTGTTGTTCCACCTAAGTGCGTTACCGGGTCAACTGATACCGGTATCGGGAAAGCTACCGTTACCATTGCTGTTTTTATAAAATTATCAATAGCCGTTGCCATCAGTTCTGCATACTTATCGTCTGCCACCGCCTGGTTGGTTTGCTTCCTCATTTGCTGCTGCAGCTGTTTCAACTCGGTTTTTAATGTTTCTTTGACCAGCATTTCAATGTTATTTAAAAAGCGTTTTTACATCATTTTCAAATTGCACTACTGCCTGTATCGTGGGTGGCAAAGGTGTGCCACTGGGCCCCGCCGGGGTCGAAACCGTCAGTGCTTTTATGATGGCTGCCATATTGAGCAATAAGTCTTTAAAGTTGAGGCTGCTGTTTTTCATTATAAAGTTTTCGGCCCTGTCAACCATTGCAACGATACCATCGTTGGAGTTCAGCATCACCACCAACACCCAGCTTCCTTTAACGGGAATTGGTGTAAATGCCGCGTTGCCGGCCAGTGGTGTTAGCCTTACCCCCAGCATGGGGGCAGTTCCATCCGATGGGCTTACATCGCAGGTAAGTTTTGATGTGTCCACATCATCCACTTTGCACATCTTCGCATACACTTCGCTGTTGCCTACAATCTTTTTAAGTATCTCGCGAATTTCCATCAGCCGTTCCTCCCTATCGTTACAACTTGTTGCAGAAAGGATTGGTTCATCTGGTAGCTCACCTTTTCAACCTGACAAAGTGCTTCATTGCGCTCCTGATTGTCGGCATCCACCAATTTTATAAAATTGCCCGGCTCTACAAGTGGGCGGCCATACAGGGTTATACTGCCATGCAGGTTGCCGGGCTTGTAGGTGGCCAGCAGGTTCAGGGCATAGTCGCGTAGTTCTTTTTCAGTTTTCTTTTCCAAAGCCATAAAGGTATGTACTTCGCCGCCTGTGGCTTTCTCGGGTTCCTGAACCTCCAGCTTGGTGTTGTCTGGTAGCACGGTTTTTACTTTAATTATAAGGTTTACATCCCCATCGCTTACATATTGCAAATTGTCTGCTTTAACATGCACGGCAAAATCAATTTCCAGGCTGTCGGCGGTAGCGGCAAACTGCGTGGATGGCATTACCCCAAATAGTTGTTTGTTTCTGAAGTAGAATAACAGGCCGTAGTTCTGCCTGATGTAATCGAGGATGGCCGCCAGGCTGGGGTTGTTGCTAATGCGAAATGTGCCCAGGCTTACATCTGTTACCAGGTTTTCGATGTCGGCAGGCAGGTATTGACCCAGCAGTGCGTTGATGTGCAAATCGGGGTATTGCCTGGTTTCGCATGGTATTTGCTTTAGCCGGTACATCTCATCCTCGCCATGTACCTCGATGGGAGTACCCAGGGTAATATTTTTTACATAGCCCGAAAACAACAAGCAGTTATTATCATCATACCCGGCTTCTATTTTTATGGCATCACCTTTTTTTACCAGATCGGATACTTTGGTGCCGTTGTAGGCAATGTTTCGCGGTATGGTAATACTGCACCCCCCTGTAAGGTTTGCCATCGAACGGTCGATGGTGAAACCCGACACCTGTGGCAGGCGGTAATTACCTACTTGTATGTTGTGTGTGATGCGAAACATTTTGTATCTTTATCAAAAATTTTTATCTATGAAATATTTGATTTTACTCTCATTCCTTTTCATATTCACGGCCTCCGAACCCGTTACGAAGGATTGTAAGTGCGATGACACTGAACTGTTTGGCCGCGTTCGTTTCGTTAATGACGGCGGCGACTTCCGCATCAGGTTTGTACAAAACAACCCCGATTTACGCATCCAATTCGTTGCCCGACCTGCCAGCAAATGCGGACAGTGGCAGATTGTTGATGGCGGCGAAGACTTCACCGTGTACGTGGTTGCAGGCGGCGAAGACTTTACCGTGCAATACAGCGAATCGAACCCCGGCATTAACTAACTTTTTCCAGTTCAACGGGTAAATCGCTGTACATTTTTATGAGAAAGAACTGTTGATTTTGGTACCCTGATTTTTGGTCGAGCTTATAATTATGAATTACTGCATTGTAAATTTTGAACAAGTCGAAAAACGGCCCCGATACTTCAATGGCTTCCGGCAGTTCGCAAATATTAAGCAATGTAGTAACCTGATCCATCGGATACCTGCTTGCGTTTTCGTCTTGTATGCTCCCGCTAATTTCTATGGTATAATCATCAAGCGAATAGTATTCTTTTACGCTGCCACTCCGTCCTGTTACGTGTGTACGTCCTATTTTTTTATTTTGTTCAACCATCAAAAGCACACTATCCAATTTTATACTCAGCAAAGCATCAGAGGTGCTTTTAAGCGTAACATCGGCAAACACCGGTGTGCCAAACATGCTTACCGGCCACTCGGCCAGCCCCTCATCATCCATGCGCTTGTAAATCTCTACCTGTTTGAGTATGCTCATGTACAACCCGGCTTTTGCCGTATTCACAATACCCGCCTCAATACCCAAATCGTCGGGCAGCGGGTAACTGATGCGCCTGGGCAGCAAGGGGCCGTTGAAGTCGAAATTATAGTGCATAGTTCACATCGTTGAGTACGCTCTGCAAGGCCATTTTCAGCTTATCTTTAAAGCTCGAAACATCTGCATCTTTGGCGTTATCGAAAAAGTTGTTGTTCTCGCCAATGAGGCTATCCAGGTTGATGATGATATTTTTGGCCGCCCGCACATCGCCCGTAATGCTGTCGATGCCGCTTTTAATGCCACCACCGGTCCCGCCTGTCCCTCCTGTTCCTCCGGTTTCTGTACCGCCGGGTTCAGTCCCCGTACCTTTGCCCGATGAGCTGAACAAGCCAAACATCTTTTCCATGTGGATTATACCCTGTTGGAACTTCATGGCAATTTCCTGTGAAGCATCCGCCGCACGGCGCGATTCGTACAGCGTGGTCATGGTATCTTTTATGCCTGCAAGGTTGCCTTCAAAAAAACGGATGTCGTAGCCGCCTTTTTCAAGTGCCCGCATTACTTCCATTGTCGAAGATGAGCCGCCTTCATAGTTCTTTGCTATAAACCCCCCAATGCTTTCGCGGATCGTTGGATCGTATAGGGCATTAACCTGGTAATCCTTATCCGCCTGCGCCATCTTTGGGTCATTGCGTATTTCATCCTGAACAGCCGCAAACGCAGCTTCCATTTTGCGCTGTGCTTCCCATTCCAGGGTTTGTGATAACCCGGCTTTTTCGTTGAGTTCCCCCAGCACATCCTTTTGTTTTTCTATTGCAATGGTGCGGATGGCCTGGCGGTTGTAGTCAGCCAGGTTGGTGGTAAGCTTGCCCAGGCTTATGCGTTCGGCATCCAGCCCTTTTACTATGTCGCCGTTAATTTCTTTTAGTTCGGCAAGTATGGTTTTACGCCGCTCGTAAGGTGTAAGGGTGTTGCTTAGTTCCATAGCGAGGGCGTTCACCTTTTGCCTCTCGTCTTCGAGGGTGCGTGCCAGCGGAACCCTAACCATCTCCTTAGCCTTGTTAACCATGCCCGACATGCCTGCCATACCCGAGTTCTCAACTGCTGCTTTTATCTGTGGGAGCTCTGCAGAGCCTTCGCGGGCTGCGGCAGCCATCACGTTCATCATCTCTGCCATCTTTGCCGATGCAGCAATAGGATCGTCAAGCGAAACCTGATATTGATTCATGGCTGAGGTGAGTACTTCGGTAGCTGCTGCCGGGTCGTTGCCCAGGGTTTTGCTTAGAATGCTTACCGATTTGCCCATCGCTTCCAAAGCTGCCGGCGTTTTGGCTATTTCGGGCCCAAGCTGCGACAGAATTAACTTATAACTCTCAACACTCTTAGCAGCACCGCCGCCAAATTCTTTAGCATTCTGCCTCGCATACCCCCCTATTTCTTTCAGCTTTTCGCCGGTAACTCCGGCAATGGCCGAAAGCTCACTCAACTGGCTATCGTATTCAATGCCGGGCTGGATAGCTGCATCGATGCTTTGCTTAACCATATTGAGGGATGAACTGATATTATTGAGTGCAAAGGCCTGGTCGCCCAATTTTTTTAAAACATTTCCCAAACGCGTCACCTTTTGCGTGGCGGTATTGCTGGCTGCAGCTACTGCGGTAAAGCCGGTAGCGGCATTACCTGAAACAGAAAGAATATAATTTATGCTGCTATCCATTTTTTTACTACTTTAGAGCTATGAAAATTATTGTTTCAATATTTGTTTTAGCAATAGCTGCCTGTTTTTTTTACCTGGCTTATGCACTTATCGATGCGGCTGTAACTACATTTATTAGATGGTTTAAAAGAAAAAATCCAAGAACGGATAATGACAGCCAATCATGGATTGATGAATACAGGGAACGAAATAATCTTTAAGCATTACTCCTGCGCTCTCGTTCTCTTATATCAGCTAATTGCATGTAGGTTTCTGCCCACTGGTAGTCGCTTAGTGTTTCCGGATCGATGTGCAAAAAATAGCGCATCATAGTGTTAATGTATCCCAACCAGTTTTTTTCTAACTCTCCGGAAACACTTTTTATAAATTTACGAGTTCGCCTTCCTTTACCGCAATCAGATCTACCAGTTTTGCTGATGCTCCAAAAAATAATTCATCATCGGTTTTTATTGCCTCGCTACCACCAAGCCAGCTGGCGTTTAGCAGCAGCTCATTACTTTTCATGGGGTTGGTTTGCGCCACGGTAGCCGAATAGGCCAGCGACTGGCGATCGGGCTTTTTCAAATACCCAATATGCCCGTCCACTTTTATTGCCCACACTTTGCCGTACTGCTTTTTCCAGGCATCTATTTGTTCCTGGCCTACCTGGCCTGTTAATTTTTGTTCTTCCATGTTTTCTCCTTTTGTTGAGACGGACGGCCGTCCGTCTTTACGGTTTTTGATTCTGTACGCGCAAGGCTATCCAGGGCAGGCTTACCTCCATGAACTTATCGCCCTGCTTCATTTCTTTAGCATCTTCGGTAAACTCGATGCCTCGTATTTTGTCGGTAAAGGCCACATCGCCGTTGCTGGGGTTGCCATATACTACTACGGCATCCATGCGCAGGTTTAGCACGCTGCCTTTGCCCAAGGCACGCAGGGTCTCAAGCTCGCTTTGCAGCATCGAGAATTCGCCCTCGTAGCTAAGGTTGCCCCGCTGTATGTGCTGCGGTTCGTTGCCTTTGCCATACACGGCCTCCTTTTCCTGCTTGCTGCTGTACTTTACACCACGCGCTCCGCTTACTATCCGCCCACCCAGTTCCAGGGTGATGTCGGCATATTCATATTGTCTGCTGTCGAACATGATTACTATTGTGTTATGATTTTAAATCCGAGGTTCACCTCGATGTATTTTGCATAGCCAAAGGGCTTTATGCGCAGGCTTACTACTATCTTGCCGGTGGCCAAAACGTTAAGTGTCGGGTCAACCAGGCACTCCACGCCGGTGTCGTTTTGGTCGGCGGGGTCGTTGCCAAGTTCGCCGTTTACGGTCATCGAGTTAATGATGGCGTTTTCAACTTTGTTCTCAATGCTTTTTGCATAGCTCACGCTTACCTGACCCTGGTCATTTACGCTCACCTCATCGAGCAGCTCGGCAGTCATGGTTTCGTAAGCAAGGCGATAGGCTTTATCAATTACCCGGCGTACGGCAATGCCGTTATAGTCATCGGTGGGCAGGGTGGCCAGCGGGTCGTCCGTAAAAAAGTATCCGGTGCGGCCTACGTGCTGCCGCAGGGTGATGTAGCCTTTGTCGTGTATGCTCTCCACATCGGCATTCTCAACCTTTGTACTGCCTATGAAAGCGTAACCGGCTGAATGGATGGCACCGTCTTTTACCCGCCCTGCATTGCGCTGCACGGGCATTGCGGCCAATCTTCCGGCCAAAAGGCCAATAGCGCAGCCATCGCCACTTACGGTATCGCCTACCATCACGGCCACCGTGTTATCGGTGCGAATGGTAAGGTCGGTAAGCGCGGTTCCGGTATAGTACAATCCAGAAACAATTACAAACACGGGTGCCTTCATGGTTTCCGCGCAATAGTTGCTTACCAGGGTAGCATTGCTGATAGCTGTGAAAACATCAGCATCCAAACCACCAGTGGTAGTTTCGCTGTATGATCCAGGTGGCGTGCGATGCACAAAAATACCCCGCAGCCTGCCATTGGCATCGTTAAGTAATGTTTTTACATTTTCATCAACATCGAGGTCGAGCATATCGGTCATAGTTGACGCATCAGAAAATGCACGCAGCCAAAGCTCTGTGCCTGCTCCGGCAACATCGTAAAACTCTTTGAGTACCTTGTACAAACCGGGGTTGTTTTCGGCATTTATGCCCAAATCATCCTTGGCATCGTCCAGGCTACGCAAGACGTAGCTGGTTTGCAATGCAAATGTTGAAGGCACAGCCACACCGGTAGTAAGCAACCCAAACACGCCATCGGGTGATGAAGCTACACGGCCAAGTGCGCCGGTGGTATAGTTAATTTTTATTTTTGGAAGGCTCATTATTCTTCGCGTTTAATTGTGATTACATCCTGATTGGCAAGGCTTGATGCGTGCATAGCAGCATTGTGCTTTTGGGTAAATGCCGTCCCATCGCTGGTGAAGTAAAACTCATCGCAGGTATGTGTTTTAAAAAGCGCATCGGCTTTTTTTCTGTTTACATCTACCTCTTTATCTTGAGGTGTTGTTTTATTTTTAGCCATTTCAATTCCTTACTGATTTGTTGAAAAATATCATCTTTACCAGGCTGGCCATCAGGTCGGCGGCATCGTCAACCATGTTCAGCATATCGGCCTGCAGGTAGGCTTCAATTAATTCGAGTAGCTCCTTTGCAAGTTCCGGGTTGTAGCGTTCAAGTGCTTTGTAGCCTTGCTCAAGGCCTTTTTCTAATATTATCCCATCCAGCATCTCCCAGATGCCTTTGAGCTTGATCTTTTCGTCGAGGTGAGCGGCCAGTTTGCCGATTAGTTCGTTTTTCATTGTTCGTTAATTGATGTTCGTTATCCGTTAATCGTTAATAAAAAAAAGGCGGGCCGAAACCACTATCCATCACTAAACCAATAATCGGGTGACAATTTTATTGTATTGGAACGCCTATATTGTTAAATTCCTAATCTTCTTTCTAATTCTTTAAGTTTGTTAATTGTCATATTATCGTATGCACTAAACTCGAGCATACTGCCATCGTCGGGTTTTTGCCGCAGCACATAAGCATAGCGGGTATCTTTGCACAGGATAATTGCCGCGAGGTAGTTCATTTCTTCATAGTGTGAATATGCTACCATATTTGAGATTACGTGCCATTTTATATGGTAGATTGTGCATAGCTCTTGGATAAGTGGAACGAATGTTTTTTCTTTATACGCACTGTAATTGACATTTTTATCTAAGTAATGCATATTTTTTAAATACTTTATAGGTATCACATCATTACTTAAACTTACACGAGTAATCCAGTTGAAGCGAATAGCACGGTTGCCGTCCACATCGTAGTGCAGTTTTGGCTGCCAACGGCTGCCGCGGTTGGTGTCGATGAACTCCTGCAAAAACGCCTCCTCGGTAGTACCTATAGCCTTAATCTCTATCTGCGGATGTCCCTCGCTACGACTGAATTTTACTATTGCCATGATTTTGTTGTTGTGTGGCGGTGCATGTTCCGCCGTTACCAGCTTACTGTTTTATTAATTGTTTTTCTACCAGTCCAATGGTAACGATTTCTACCATCAACACCCTTGTACATCGCCCAATTTATTGTTAGCTCTTTGGTATTTACGGTACCGCATACCTGCTTTTTGTCGCCGGGCTTAGTGCCTCTGCTGCTAACTATGTACTTTGTTTTCGCCACCCCGTTTATATTAAAGTTCACGTAAACCGGGGTACTTGTAAGTGCCTCAATGAAAATCCAGTTACCCGCCTTGTATAGCTTAAAATATTGGTTAGCGTATAGGTCGCCTTCGGGGTTGGGGGCTTTGTCCCTATCAATTTTAACCTGGTATTGCTCAAGCACATCGGCACCCGTCCATTTATTTTGTCCGGATGCGATAAATAGCACATCGTTGTCGGAAGGTTCAACCGTGTAGGCGAAATTTACCCAACTATTATAAACCCACCTTTTTACTTTTGATAAATTCCCTGCTCCATTGGTCGTTACATTCAAACCATCAACATTTTTAGCATCCAACTTAAAATACATAATGTTGTCGGTTTTACTCCCGGCTATCGACCAGGTACTCTTTAACGATGTAATAATAGCTACATCGGACAGGGCAGGATTTACCTTTAATTGAATTGTATCGCCGAGCTCTTTAACAGTAAATTTTAATAGGTTTAGGCTCATCCAGCGTGGTATAGTCATATTGCCATTTTGGTTGAAGGTACTCCCAATTAACTCTACCGAAATTTTAGTATTTGCATCATAGTAGCCAAACCGCATGTTTTGGTTGAAGGCAAAGCCCGGGTCGTACTGATCCTTGCCATAAGCTACTACAAAACTTCTATCTCCATTCACGGGGTTAGAACCAAAACACAAACTATCAGCGTAAGTAAATAGGTAATCACCATCATCCCAGCCGACCTGCGACATATCTATCGAAATAAAGGCGGGGTTACTCCCGGTTCGGGAGTAAAGCAGTTCGGGGGCGGGTTGGGCTATCAGCACTAATGAGCCGATTGCTATCAGTAATATTAAAAGTGTCTTTTTCATGTTGTTAGTCTTTTTGTTGAATTTTAAAAATGTTGTCGACAATTTTTTCGAGCTTTAAATCAATCCTCACGAGGCTATTATCAAGCGTACTTCGGTCAACCTTCCTTTCGATCTGTATTTGAATCAAATCGAGCTTGGTACGAATTACTGTTTGTTCCTGCTTCAACACGTTGAGTTGCTCGCTCATGCTGCGCTGCATGGTGTAGCTCTGAACAAAAGTGCCAACCAATGCAAGAACCGCTGCGGTAACTAAAGTCCATATCGCCCTGCGCCATTCCTTCCTTAACTCTTCGCTCATTGTCAAAATAAATATCTTTAGCTTAAAAAATGCCCCCCGAAACATCGGGGGGACTTATCCTATATAATTGCCTTCTCGGCGTTTAGGTTTACTTTTTGTTAACCTGCAGGTACAAAGCTTGAAACGAGTGCGCAAAAACCGGTGTTCTTTTTAGGCAGGCAGATGTGATACAGGCGGAATCCAATCTCTGTACGTCTGAACTTAGGATCGCCCTTGGCCTCAGCTTTATACATTATTACTTCGCCACGTGCCTGTACAGCACGCTTGTTATAATATGCAACCGAAGTGGCAAGATCTGTGGCAGCAACTGCGGCAGCCCCAAACGCTTTCTTTTGCGAGTTGGTACTCGAAAATAACGGTGTGGCTACTGATTGTGAGATTAAAAAACCAAACATATCCAAGACCACGCCTGATTTAATGGCATACCATTGTTCTTTGAAGGTTTGCGAGGTCATCAACAAATCTTCAACATGCTTATTGCACAGCACAAGTTCACGCCCAAGCATCGGAATTTTCAAATCGTCAAGCTTACGCTTTAATTTGATTATATCATTAACAACGAGGCGCAAACGGGGTATTGTTTCCCCATCGGTAGCACCGCTTGTAAAAACAACCGGTGTGCTGGCGGTATTAGCAGCCGGGCAAAGCGAGTGAATTGCTTTTTCCTGTGTTTTTTCCTCCAGGGTTTCGCGATGTTGTTGCAAAATAGAGCCTTCTTTATCATAAGGTAGGGCATACAATTCATCATTAGTAAGTAGCGTGTTGGTAGTATCGAATTTATCCAGGGCAATCGAAATGTTTGTGTCAGTTCGCCCTGCAGAATCGATAGGGTAGGTAGTGTTATTGATTAGCACCGTTGGATCAGCTCCCATATCAACCAGGTTAATAGCGTTGTTATTCACGTACTCATTCTTTTTACCTATTCGGCTTAGGAATGAGTTTTCATGCCTGAAATTTTTAATCAGCTCACCGGTCCATAGCTCAACCAAAAGCCCCATGCGCAGCCCTGAAGGCATCGGAACAAACGACATGGCTACCGACAAGCCAACCATCGCCGAGAAACCGACACCGGTAGGAATTGCCATTGCCGAGTTAAGCCCTACCGCCATCATCGCGGATAAGAGCATTACACTTAAAATATTTAAGATCAATTTCATTTTATTGTCCTTTCTTGTTAATTACCAATCCCTTAATCCATTTCAGGTTCAAACCCATATTCTGCCTTAAAAAGGCTTAGGTACTCCTGTGGCTTTTCTTTTTTGTATTTTTCAACCGCCGGTTGCCCTTGCTCGCGTAGCTTTGCAAACGTAAACGTGGTATCACCTCCAGCCGATCCACTGGTATTTGAAGTATTACCAGGTGTAATGGCATCGCTTGGACGTGCCATTTCGGGCATGGCTTCGAGTACGTTTTTCAGGGCATCAATCCCCGAATCTTTGCCAAGCTTCAGGAAAGTTTCACGCTTATCGGCGGTAAACTTTTTGTCCTGTCCGGCATCGACCAGCGCGATGATGCGTGCCTGGTTAATTTCTTCAACCGAATGGCTGAGTGTTTGGTTTTGTTCCTTCAAGCCCGGAACCTGCTTTGCAAGCTTCAACTGCGTAGTGATAGCAGTATGAATGCTATCGTCAGAGGCATTTGGGTCAAGATCGAGCAGCTTCGCCACCCTTTGTTTGAATTCGTCCATTTTTGTTTGGTTATTAGTGTCTTTTTTTAGCAATAGCGGAAACATTCCATCCAGATCATCATCGCCAAGGTTGAGCTTTAAAGCGTTCTTATTCGAGCCTATGTCAACTATACTCAATTCAGATAACTCCGACTTTACGAGTGTACTGCGGGTTTGCCCTGCAAGCAAGTATTTCGCATCCTCAGAAATCGTAATAGGATCGAGGCCGGGGCTACACATATTAATGAAGCCACGCTCAATCTTACCCTCAATCTTTTTTGCAAAATCATCCTCCTGGTCAAACTCAACATCAGCATAAAGCATCCCATCTTCCTTCCACAGCTTCACCGCCTTCCCAATAGGCAACGGCTCCGATTCCGGGTTTTCTTTGCTCCAGGTGCTTGGCCTTTTATGGTACCACAACACAACCGGATTGCGCTTGTATTGCTTAATATCAATTCCGGCTGTCATCACCCTGATGCCATAGCTGTTAACTACGCTTTCGTCAGACAATATGAATGTGTGTGCTTTCGCCATTTTTAAATTGAATTATGACTGCAAAAATGTTTATCAATTTGGCGCAAAACAAATTTTGTATTACTTACTGTTAGTATTTTACTACCTATTAGTTAAAGTATGCCATTAAGTTATTTTTTGTTTTATTATCATACTTCTCATTGTGATATTTGCAAATAAAGAAGCTTATGGCAACGCGCACTGAAAATAAAAAGGAACTCGCTTACCTGCTTTACATGCAGGAAGTTACACAAAAGGAAATTTGTGAACGGGTGGGCATTGGCTCATCCAGGACGCTCACGTCGTGGATTCAAAAGGGTAGCTGGAAGGAAAAAAGAGCTGCTAAAACAATCACAAGAACTGAACTTATTAATAAAGCCCTCGACCGAATCAGCACAATGCTTGAGCAGGATGAAGTGAACGCCGATCAGCTTTCAAAATTCGCTGCCACAATCGAAAAGCTTGACAAACAAGATTCGGCGGTGGCTTACATGGAATGTTTTACTGCATTTGCTAAATTCCTGCAACAACGCTCCTATGCCGATGCCCAGATTGATCTCGATTTTCTAAAAAAAGTAAACCATTACCAGGACCTGTTTATCACCAATAAGATCAATTCGTAATGAGCGCACAGAGCGAAAAATATAATAAATGGAAGGAATGGTGCAGGATAGTGCAATCGGCTACAAATGTAAAACTGCACGAACCCATCGAAGAAAAGGAAAAGCGCATTAGGCGGGCTAAAGATGATTATGAATTTTTTGTTAACGAGTACTTTTCGCATTATGCTACCGATCCCTGTGCCGACTTCCACATTCGTGAAGCAACGAAGATTAAAAACGACCCCAATTTTTTTGGGGTTTGGGAATGGCCTCGCGAACACGCAAAATCAGTTCATGCCGATGTAATTGTGCCGTGCTGGCTTAAGTCTCGTGGTGAGCTTACCGGAATGGTGCTTGTGGGCAAAAATAACGATGATGCCTGCGGTTTACTTGCCGATGTACAGGCCGAGCTACAGTTCAATCAAAAATACATCAGCGACTATGGTCAGCAATTTAAAGCAGGGTCCTGGGAGGACGGTAATTTTATAACAGATGACGGTGTTGAATTCATTGCGTTTGGCCGGGGGCAATCACCCCGTGGAATCCGTAACCGGGAGCTCAGGCCAAACTACTGCGTAATTGATGATATTGATGATGACGAAATTGTAAACAATCCCGACCGGGTAGATCGGGTGGTGGATTGGTTACTGGGTTCACTTTACGGAGCGCTCGACATAAGGCAAAGCCGACTGCTGATGATCGGCAACCGGATTCATCCAAAAAGCATACTGGCGCACGTGGTAGGTGATGTGGATGACAAACCAAAACGCAAAGGTTTACACCATAGCAAAGTAATGGCTACGGTTGATGGAACTTTTACAGGTGATCCATCCTGGCCACAAAAATTTACTTCCGAGCAATTACAAATCCGCTTCGACAGGATGGGCTATTACATGGCCTTGCGTGAGTATTTCCATAAAGCAATTACAAAGGGCAAGGTATTTAAGCAGGAATGGATTCACTGGGGCAGGATACCGAAACTATCAACAATGGATTTTATCGTTGCCTACTTCGACCCATCCTACAAAGCAAAAACAAGTAACGACTTTAAAGCAATAAAATGCTGGGCTAAGAAGGGAATCAACCTTTACAATTTCAATGCTTTTTGTAAACAAAGTACCATTACCGAGGCAATTAAGTGGTTTTACGACTTCCACGAATCGCTTCCGGAGGATGTAATTTGCGAATATTACATGGAGGAAGTTTTTCTGCAGGATATGTTTTACGACGATTTTGAAGCCGAAGCCCGTGAGCGTGGCTACTATCTCCCTATACAGGGCGACACCCGCAAAAAGCCGGATAAGTTCGCCCGTGTGCAGGCAATTAGTCCGCTCTGGGAACGGGGCCTGGTAACTTACGACATAAAGCAAAAAAAAAACCAGCATATACTTACCGCAATCGACCAAACTTTAGGGTTTCAAAAAGGTGCTGCAATACACGATGATGGCCCCGATGCTGACGAAGGGGCGATATGGAAGCTGCAACGCAAAGGCCGCCTGCAACAAATGCCAGGCACTTTGGGTCAGCGGAATAAAAACAGCAAATACGCTTACTAAATATTTAAAATATGTACCTCACCGATAGTGATTACAGCACGCTCATAAACGACTACGACCTTGACGTTGTGCAGCAAAGCGAAGAGTTGACAAGGCAAAAAGCTGAGGCCGCAGCAATCGAATATTTTAAAGGCTATCTGCGCTCAAGGTACGATGTTGCCGAACTATTTGCTCGCGCCGAGGATGAACGTGATCCGGTACTCATTCAATTTTTGATTGATGAAGTATTATATACCCTTCATTCCACGCTGCCAGGTAATATGATGCCCGAAATTCGCAGGGAGCGCAAAGATGCGGTGGATAAATGGTTGCTTGATGTAAGGAAGGGACTCACGCAACCCGACTTTCCAACCATCGATGATGACGAAACCACCGACCTGGGGAACCCGGTTCGGTTTGGTGGAAGTAAGAAACTTGAAAGTGCGTGGTAAAACCATTTAAACGATATTTAAATGAAATTTAATTTTTTCAAAAACAAAACAGAACACCAGTTCGGAGACCTCGAAAATCACCCTAACAGGTTGAGGTTTGCAGATACAGTTCAAAAAAATAAGTCGCTGATTGTTGAGCTGAAGCAAAATACCCAAATGCTGTCTCAAAAAGAAATTAAAGCCTGGCGAATGGCCAACCAGGCAGCTCTGAATATCGAAAATCCAAACCGGAGGCAATTAACCGATATTTATTACGATGCCATGCTCGATGACCACTTACTTGCTGCTATCCGAAATCGCAAGCTCAAGACCCTACGCACAAAGTTTAAGGTGATTGACGTGAACGGCGAAACCAATCACGAACTTACAGAGCTGATACAGGGGAAGTGGTTCAAAAGGTTTATGAGCCTGAGCCTCGACAGTATTTTTTACGGGTATAGTCTCATCCAGTTTGGTGAAATAGTTAGGGAGCCAAAACTGAAATTTACCGAAGTAAAATTAGTTCCACGCCCACACGTGGTGCCTGAATTCAGGGTATTCAAGCGTGAGGTAAGCGATGAGGCAAAAGATGGCATCGACTATACGAAACCGCCCTATTCGCTATGGTGCATCGGAGTTGGCGAACAAGATGATCTTGGATTATTGCTGCCGGTTGCGAAGGATACGATTAGCAAAAAGTATGCGCTGCAATTTTGGGATCAGTTTGCAGAGGTGTTCGGTATGCCGATCCGAATAGGTGAAACAACATCAAGGGACAAGAAGGAAGTTGACCGGATTGAAAACATGCTCGAAGATATGGGCTCGGCAGCCTGGGGTTTATTCCCCGAAGGTACTACCATTAAAATTGTAGAAACCACCAGGGGCGACGCTTTTAATGTTTATGACAAACGCATCGACCGGGCCAATACCGAAATGAGCAAAGCCATACTTGGTCAAACCATGACCCTCGACAACGGATCGAGCAAAAGCCAGGCACAGGTTCACGAAAATGTAAGCGATGAAATTGGCGAAGCTGATGCTGATATGGTAAAGGATGTGGTGAACGATGACTTATTTCCTTTCCTGCTCACACACGGGTTCCCGATGACTGGACACACCTTCGACTGGGATTACACCTACGATTACACGCCTGCCGAAATGACCGAAATTGAAGGTATGTTGCTCCAATATTACGATGTTGACCCCGATTATTTTATTGAAAAATATGATATTCAAATCACCGGTGTAAAGCAGTCTCAATCATTTATAACAACCAGTGATGATACTAAAAAAAAAAGCTAACGCTTAACCTCCCGTCCGGACGATCGATTTGCCCAGACTGCCACGGTACAATCCAGCTTGCAGCTAAAGCAAAAATTGAAATGCCTGATATGATAAGGCAGATTTGGCACGATAGAGGTACAGTGTTTAACTGGGATTACTTCGATAAGACGAACGTTTTACTCCTCGATGCTATAAGCCGTGGTTGGGAGGAAAAAGAGGGTCTGAAATTGGCGAAACATGCCAACCCGGCGCAAATCAATATCGACTACGATTCTCCGGATTACGCTTGTTTGCAAATGTTCGAGTTGAATATGTATAAGTTTAGCGCGGGCAAATCTGCGGCGGTGGTGCAGCAACTCAACGAGCTTGCCCGCGACAACGAAACCTTTTCGGAGTTCCGTAAGAAAGCCGAAAAGATCACGGCAGTATTCAACGAGAACTACTTGCGCACCGAATACGACTTAGCCCACAACTCATCAAGTAATGCAGCAAAGTACCACCGGCTGCGTGCAATGAAAAATCAGTTCCCTACCTGGCAATATATGACCGCCGGCGATGACCGGGTAAGGAGCGCACACCAGGCACTTGCTAATAAGAAATTTAAAGCTGACGATGAGGCATTCGATGTAATTATGCCCCCAAATGGTTGGGGCTGCAGGTGCTATTTAAAACCGCTTTCCGGTAAATCTAATTCATACACAAGCAAAAAACAGGCAGAGGAGCTGTTGGCAAAATCAGGGATTGATAAGAAGGGAAACAGTGAATTGGATCGGATGATTAAAAACGGCTTCAACATCAATAGAGGTAAGGTAAGGCAAATCTTCGATGCAAATAAGATGTACGTGAAAGAGAACCTGAGCGAAAAACTAACCTGGAAGGATCAGGGCATGAAGGCTTATGATGACATCAACTCGAAGGAGTTCCCGGAAAAAACAATTATGGAACGCGATAAGGCTTTTGCCCAAGCATGGCACGAAAAGAACGGTGAGACAGTAATTGACTATGCAAAGCGCAGGATCACATTTTCAAAGAAAACAGTAAAAGCTCACCTTGCAGATAAATACATCAAGGAGGGCGTGGCAGGTCGGCAAAATACTATCGAGCTGGTTCCTGAAATCCTAAAATCAGCAGATGAGGTTTATTTTATAGATACCGGAAAAGGAAGGTATAAGCTTAGGTACATTAAGTTTTACAAGGATTACATTATGAATGTGGTTGCAGAGATAAACGATGATAAACTATGGGTTCAGGGCTGGTACAACATTACAAGCAATACATTAGACATGCATGAGCGTGTAGGAATTTTGATAAAAAGAAATCCTGCAATCGTTATGTAATGTACCCCGGAGGCTACTGACAATTTACAATTGCAGGATTCAGGTTGCAAATATAATACAAATTAAAAGTGAAGTTAAGTGAAATCAGTTTTTTATCATAAAGGCAGGCCATACAGCTTCGCTAAAGTGCGCAGGCAGGCACTTAAAAACTATGCGCTGGTAATGCCTGCCGTGGCCGAAATAGCTGTTAATTTCTTCCAGGCAAGGTTTAAGGCCCAGGCATGGACAGATAAATCAGCAAAGAAATGGGAGCCGCGCAAGAAAGTGGATAAGAACAAAAAGCGCAGGGCTATCCTCATTAAATCCGGCCAGCTTCGCAACGCCATCAGGCCCGATATTGTAAACAAAAACATGGTGCAGATTTCAAACCGTAAACCTTACGCTGCTGTACACAACGAGGGCTTTCGTGGCATACAATATGTAAAGGCCCACCACAGGCGCATCCGTGGGCGGGTGGCGGTTTATAATATTGAATCACGCCGTGAATCCACCCGCAAAACAACCACTGGCCGTGCGCAGGTAAAAAGTTTTGCACGCCGGGTAAATATACCGCAACGCCAGTTTATGGGTAACAGCGATGCTATGGAGCGCAAATTCGACAGATTAATTATTCACCTTATCGATAAATCTTTTAACGTATGAACATCAGGGCAGAATTTTACAACGCTATTGCCGAACGCTTGCTAAACATAAGCGATCAATCAATATCTACAATCATCAAGCATGTCGATTTTTGGAACAACCAATACGAAGGCGATTACAAGGAAGTATTTAGCCATCCGGCAGTGTTTATACACATCAAGGACATCGCCTGGCATAGCACCGGAAAACACCGCCAGCTTGGTCAAATGGAGTTCGACCTGCATTTTGCCACTACCACGAAAGCAAAAAGTGCCTTTGCCAGGCAATACACCAACCACTTTCTGGCACACTTAGAAATGATTGATGTAATACACGCATGGCTTGCCGGTTGGCAGCACGATAGCTTTAGCAGCCTTACCCGCATACGAAGCCACCACGACACCCTGTATGGCGATATAATAAAGCACATCGAAACCTACCGCTGCACCGTGGTTGATACGGCAGCAATGCGCAGCTACACTAAAGTAATTGGTGATAAGCTGGTGATTACGGTTGCAAGTGCATAAAAAAAGCGGTGTAGATCTACACCGCTTTTAATTTTTTGTTGGATAAACCAATTCTTTGTCCATGTAAATTGTGTTTAAATCAAAATCATCCACATAAGTAAGTGTTAGCTGCACAGTGAACTGCGTGCGGATGTTAGCACCAAAACTATTATCAGAATCTACATAGGCGTTTACCGTATAGAGACCTTCAAATTCTATCACCTCAATATCCTTGTAAATTGGGAATTCTGCACTGGTAGGAGATTTTAAGGCTTGTTTTATTAATGACTGACTTGTGTAGTATGCTCGCTCCTTGTTACTGATTTTTATTTCACCAACATTGCTTGAATAGTTAAAACAACTTCGCAAAGCTAAAAATACTACAACTAAAACTAAAATTGTTAGTATAGGTTTTTCATATTTCATAATTTATAATCTTAAGTGAATATTAAAATAATTCCATTTGGTTGGCACGTTCTTTTAAAGCGTTTTTAAACAATTTTTTTACAAATGTATCAATTGCATTTAAATCAACATCGCTATGCGGTAAGTTTATTTCGAGCATATTTTTCAAATCATACTTCCTGAGCAGTTCCTCAACCCACCGCTCGCTTACCGAGAACATGTAGCAAATAAACGCCATCGCTTCGCTGTGCGATACCCGATGCCGCTCAAGCTCGGCATAGTACATCAAAATGCGCTTGATTTTACTTTCCTGCAAATCGCTCCGCCTCATGCTTCAATAAACTTTGTGTTTTGGTTAATTCTGCTATTATTAGCAAAAAAACTGTGCAGTGCAAACATCAATTTATTTGCCAGGCTTTGTGCAAAGTAGCCATGCACCACCACGTACATAATGGCCTTGTTTAGGGCGGCAGCTTCGCCGGTGTTTAGCTTTAGCACCCAGGGCTTGCTGTCGACGGGTGTGTCGCGGATGTGCTTACCAACGCGCCTAATTACCTCGCCACCGAGGTAGCTTATGATGTGCCGGTCCATCTCGTCATCAAAAACAGTGATGTCGTAGTTAACGAGCAGCGCAAGCAGGGTTTCCTGCTCGAAGCGGTTGAGCTTTATTTTGAATTTTTGCATTGGTTATTGGTTAATTGTTAATGGTTATTATATCAACCTATCTCAAATATGCCGCCGTACATTTTTACAAGCTCATCAACTGCTTTGTCGCAAAGTTGCATGCTTGCAAAGCAGTTGTTTTTGCTTATGCTAAAATTAGCCCAACCACCGCCTCCGTTGTATGTTTTTTTTACAATCTTCCAGGCTTTCAACCGATGATCGTATTGTGAGCGCACTTTTATTTTTAATGTTGTCATTAACTTTTAACTTTTAACTTTATGAACTTAGTTGTTCCACAATTCTGCGTTTAAGTATGATTCTGCGTATTTACGTTCTATGCCGGGCTTGAGGGTTAGTTCGTACTTGCCAATATGGTTGTAAGCCTTCACCTGCTGTGTCTTGCTCATCCTATTCCAGCGTGCTAAAGTGCGTTTTTTACTGCTACGGTCCTTGCTGTTGTACCTGTTCCAAAACTTATCGAATGTAATATCTTGTTTAATCTCCGTGAAGCGTGCCGATTTGCTTTTATCAAGCATGTCTTTAATCTTAACAAGGTGCTTAGCCATGTTTTTCAAGATGAAATACATTTGGCTTTCGTTTAAAGTTGCGCCACGGGCATCAAAATTAACGAGGTAGCCTAAGTCGTTAAACTCAAATATAACCTCGCCCTCGAATAGCTCTGATGTTAGCGTGTATGTTTTCATTTTTAATTGTAATTTGTTAATCGGTGAAAATCGCTAACGGTGAATATAAACAAGTCGAAGCTTCGCAACGACCAGTTCATATTCGGGCGTTAGCAACAAGGCTAAATAAGTCCTCTAAATTCATCATTACCACATTTAGGACAAACGTAATCAGTTATTGAATTATCGTCTTTTCTTTCTACTTGTTTTTGTTGTTTTAAAGTTCCTTCCCATTTACATTTTTGTTTATTACATCTGTATTTGCTTGGTGTTTCTCCTGATTTGCAAAATTTTCTTTTAGCCATAATTTTAGTTTTAAAACCGCCAAGTTGCTAACACAAAATATAGTGTATAGCTTAGGTTGTGGTTGTTTATTAATATTTGTTATTTAAGTTTTGTTCGTTTTTCTTTATTAGGGGTGGTGGTTTATTAAAGCTACACACCATATTCAAAACGTTAGTTGCAATTTAATTTTTAATAATTTTTGCCACCGCACGTTTAATTTTCTGCAAAAATTAATTTGGTTTGAAACTTATCTGCCATATACTTTTTAACCGATAAACCACTACACCACCATTCAA
>Ga0307990_1000409_pt1 | contig 39311 bp, 28 predicted proteins | sample EllFjometagen129_FD_203168 | JGI IMG/M metagenome (GOLD analysis project Ga0307990, IMG submission 203168) | Marine microbial communities from Ellis Fjord, Antarctic Ocean - #129 | ecosystem: Environmental > Aquatic > Marine > Unclassified | place: Southern Ocean | collected 2014-10-08
CCGGCACATCACATGATAAAGAGCCCCTGCGTATTCAACTCGTGGTTTCCGACTCATGAGGACAAGCTACTCGTAGTTGGCAGAGCGATCAAATAAAATGTCCAAATGTCTACACTGACACCTTTCCTGACACCTTTCACCTTTCCCAAATGTCTACACTGACACCTTTCTAAATAAATGTCCAAATGTCTACACTGACACCTTTCCGAAAATCTGTGCCGGACCGAAATTCGTTGGTTGTCATTTTTCGGGTATTTAGGTAATTCATTGTTCGGGTTTAGCTGTTCGGTATTAGTCATTGCGACGGAAAGGAGCAATTATGGATAAACATATTATCATTGGCGTTCACATTACAGAGCGGGTGCAGTATGCGGGGCAGGTGCAGGAGGTTTTCACAAAGTTCGGGTGTTCCATCCGGACTCGGATGGGGCTTCATGAGGCGGATGAAAACCGCTGCTCGCCGAACGGACTGATTCTGCTCGAAACGGTGGACGACGATTCAATCGTGGCAGAGCTGACCGCAATGCTCAAAGCGATCGACGGCGTTGAAGTTCAGCAGATGGTGTTTGATCATCCCTGACCCGCTTCCTTGAAAAATCATTCTGCCTGAAAATCATTCTGCCTAAATTTACCCGCACCGATATGAGAGAGTAAGCAGAATGATTTTTGGGCAGAGCTGAGGTATCCCGAACGTGCTTTCGGTATTTTCCGAAAGAAGCGAAGCGTCAATGATCGGGATTGCAGTGAATTCGAAATTATTTCGGAGCTGGGTGGTTCGGACTTAGACATTTCCAAATTATGCAATCGGCAGGTTGTAAAATTTGCGTCTATTCGTCGATGCCGTCGACGCGCAGGATGCGTTTTTCGCCTTCAAATTCAACCAGCACTTCGTTTTTGCCGATCTGTAGCACTTTGGCACCGTTGATCCGGTTGCCGACAGAGAGCATGCGTCCGTTGATGACGGCTAGAATCTGGCTTCCTCCGGCGGCGGACCCGGAAAAGTTAAGATCCGGCCAGTTGTCGTCCGGCTTTGCTTTCGGAGTTGCAACCATCGCGGGTGCCGGAACAGCCGCTGGTTGCACCATCACAACCGACGCGGCGGGTTTTCCGGTGTTTTCCTCTTCAACCGGTGTTTTTGGTGCATTCAGGTACATATAAATGCTGGTGCCGATAAGGATCAGAATCACCACGACGGCCGCGACGAGGATGATGAAGAATTTTTTCATGGACGAATTCATTGGCTCGATGGACCATTTCGTCGGCGCGGGTTGAACGGGGGGCTCAACCGGTGGCTTAGCGGGGGGCTCAATCGGCGGTTGTGACGGAGAGGGCGTCGGCAGAATGTCCGGCAGCGGATGCTTTTCTTCCGTTTTTCGTTTGAGTGCGTCTTGAATCAGGCTCATAGGGTCTCCCCGGAATATTGGAATACTGGATTCTTGGAATACTGGATTCTTGAAATGTTTTGGAGAGACGCGGCGCCTCGCAACGGTTGGCGGAATGCCGCACACATCACGATTCCCTCATTCCCATATTCCCTCATTCCACTATTCCTCTCATTTAATGATTGAGTCTAGCTCTTTGAGCGCGTTGTGCACATCGCTGAGGGTGACTTGAAAATCTTTGCGGACATAGGCAGCCAGTAGGGAGCGGTCGCAGACGGTGTTGATCTGGCGAGGGATTCCCGCGGCGCGCGTATGAATGCATTCCGCCGCGCCGCGATCAAAGCTGATCCGTCCGTTGGAGCCGGCCACGTTGAGCCGGTGCTGGATGTAGAGCGCGGTTTCAATGGCGGAGAGCGGTTCGAGGTCGCAGTGCACCATAACACGCTGGCGCAGCTGGCGCAGTTCGGGCTGCAGAAGGCGTTCGCGCAGCTCAGGTTGGCCGGATAGAATAATCTGCATCAGTTTGTGCTGATCGGTTTCCAGGTTGGAGAGCATGCGGACCTGTTCCATCAGCCGGGAGTCTAGGTTTTGTGATTCATCGATGATGATGCAGACGTTTTCGCCGACTTCGAGGCATTTGAGCAGAAAGCGGTTGAGCTGGGCGATGTGTACGAGTTTGTCGCGGCCTTTAGGTTCGAGCCCGAGGTCGAGCAGAATGGAGCGGATCAGCTGCGACGGGGTCAGCGAGGGGTTGAAAATCATGGCGGAGTGCGTGTTGGTGGGCAGTCGGTTGAGCACGGAGCGGCAGACCGTGGTTTTGCCGCAACCGACCTCGCCGGTGAGCACAATAAAGCCTTTGCGGTGCTCAATGCCGTAAAGCATAGAGTCGTAGGCCTCGCGGTGCCGTTCGGAAAAATAGAGAAACCGCGGGTCGGGCGTCACATTGAACGGAAACTCTTTCAGATGGAAAAATTCTAGGTACATGGGTCTTTGTTCCATTTTTATACGCTGTTTGAACGGGCAGAGCAAACCGTCTCTACTTTGTGTTTCGACGGGTTTACCCCTCAGATTTTCGCCGGAAACTTTTTTCAGACATTGGAACCTGTGACGCGGGACGCGTTAAAACCGTGTCGAGCGGTTTTTTACGGTTCCGGCCGCCGGCCCGTTTTTGTCGACTATGCGAAATCTGCGAAATAGAATGCGCATTTTTCACAGGTAAAATAAGAGTGAACCGCTAGTCTTTTTTATTTAAACCGCGTTTTACCCCCGAATGTGCCGTTTTCTGAATGAAAGTTTTGTTTTTTAAATTCGGGGCATCGTTCTTGCTTACTCTATGCGCAACAACGGGGTCGATTACACGATCTTGCGTCGAGATAGGGCAGAGCGGGAGAAAGATGAGACAGAGGCGGACAATTTTAGGAGTGGTTTTTCTGGCGGCAGGCTTGTACGCGTTGGGCGCATCTGTCTCTGTTCCGGCGGCGTACAGCAATGAGCTGTGGGTGGGCATGAGCGGCACGCAGCTGATCGTCTATGCACCGGAGGGCTTCACCAACCGGGTTGAAATCTATTCCTGCAACAATCTGCTTTCCAATGTTTGGAACATTGAGGAGCAGGACCTGACTCCGGGCGGTACCCAGCCGCTGGCATGGAGTGCGGAAGCGGCATCGGGCGTGTTTTTCTGCGTGGGCAACATGGATGTGGACAGCGACGGGGACAGTCTACCCGACGCCAGAGAGCGGATTGTTTATAAAACGATGCCGGATAATCCGGATAGCGACGGCGATGCGTTAAGTGATGCAGATGAATTGGTAAATCACACCGATCCGTTGAATGAGGATACGGATAACGACAGTCTGCCGGACGGGTGGGAAGTGGCGAACTTGCTCGATCCGCTGACGGCTGACGGACAAGAAGATCCGGATGGCGACCAGTTTGTCACGCTGCATGAATACCTCGTTGGTAGCGATCCGTTGTGCAGTCTGTCGGAGGTGGAGTCCCTGATTTTTGATGAAAACTCGCAAGACATCGTTGGGTGGTCGGATGCAGGAGTTATCCATGATGCCATGCTGGCTCATTCCGGCTCAGAAAGCCTCTGGTTTTCATTGAAGAATAAGTGGCACTATTACCCCCGGGTCGACTTTGCAACCGTGTCGTTTGGGAACAGCGATGCGCTGGAGTTCTACATTCGTTCCGCATCCGGTGTGTATACCGATGTTCTGCGTTTGCGTGTGTATACATCCCTTTCGGAGGAGATGAGCGTTCCGGTGGATATCCGTCCGTACCTGTATGACACCGCCGGCATGCCGTCGGTCGGAATTACAGAAGAGTACAAACAGGTGCTGATTCCCTGGGAGGATCTGCTGCAGGGCGGCAGTAATGAGGTGAACGCCATTCGGCACATGCGCCTCGAGGTTTTGGATAATGAGATCGGATCCATTCCGTTCCCGCAGATGTTTTATGTGGATTGCATTTCGCTTCAGGATAAAAAAGGCGTGGTTCTTGAAGAGGTTGAGATATTTTCTCAGAACTATTTAGAGGTCACCTGCAGCGATCAGCTCGATCCCATTTCTCTGCGGAATTTAGCCAATCATCGGGTGTTTAAGGAGAGCGACGGGACGCCGGTTGAAGTGAGCCAAATTGGATTGCGTTCGTGGGTGGAAGGATTCAACCGGTCGGCGGACAGTCCGATTGTGAAGCACTATGTAAATGTCGAGCTGGCCGAAGCGCTGGAAGCAGGGCAGACCTACACCTATTCCAGCCAGGTTCAGGATGTGTCTGGAAATTATCCTGAAAATAGCGTAATCACGTTTGTTTACAGCGAAACCAACGTCAGCTCGTCCATCAAAGTCAATCAGGTCGGCTGGCTGCCGGAAGCGACCAAGATTGCAATTGTCGGCAACTATTTGGGCGACCTAGGTGCGATGCCGCTGGACACCGCTGTGTCGCACACCGCGTATGTGCAAGCCACTGATACGGGATTGAATGTCTACACCACGCAACTTGTGAGAGCTGAAAGCCCCGATCACTTCCCGAATTCCGATCTGCCGTTCAGCGGCGAAGAGGTCTGGCGCGCCGACTTTTCCTCGTTGCGCACACCGGGTAGCTACCGGGTCTTCGTGCCCGGCGTGGGAAGCAGTTATGATTTCGAGATTGGCTCCGGTGTTTATACTGAAACCTTCACCCACTGCATGCGCAGTCTGTGGTATCAGCGCAGCGGACTCGCCATGACCAACCCGGCCTGGTGCGGGCAGTGGACACGCACCGGTGACGCCCACCAAAACACCAACACCGCCTATTACCACAACTCGATTGCAGACCTCTCTCCGATGCTTTACGCCGACGAGCCGATCGGAGACTTTTCTGATTTCAGCGGTGGATGGTATGACGCGGCCGATTACAACAAATATACCAAGTCCGCCGCCGACGCCGTCAACATACTGCTGACGATGTACGAGATCAAACCGGACCGCTTTGCGGACAATCAGCTCAATATTCCCGAAAGCGGCAACGGCATCCCCGATGTGCTCGACGAAGCAAAATGGGAGCTCGACTGGATCTGCAAAATGGTGAGCGCAAACGGGGCCGCTTTCAATAAAGTCACCTATCCGCATTGGTCGGACGACATGCCGAGCGAACAGAGCGGCAAGGTGTGGGTGACGCTGAAAACCACCCGCGACACCGCCGCCGCCTGTGCCATTTTAGCCAAAGCCGCTCGCATTTATGAACCTTATGATCCGGCCGCCGCGGCGCTTTACAGCAACAAAGCCACGCTGGCCTGGCAATGCCTCACTGAATTTCAGGATTCGTATCCTATTCCGCCGGACAGCAATCTCGATGCCTATCATAACCCAGACGGCAGTGGAGACATTCCCAACATTCACACTGGGAACTATTTTTCAACCAACGACACCACCTATCGGGTGTGGGCCGGCATTGAAATGTATCGCTTGACCCAAAGTCCGGAAGTTCACAATGAGTTCAGCAACATCCTTTATCGGGTCAAAGGAACCCGCTCTCTTGAGGACACCATCGGCGACATCATCTATGGCAGCTGCGGCTACAGCGGAAGTACACGGGGCTACATCATGCTCTACGACTACGCTGTGCTCACAAACGGACTGCCCGTTTTCGAAAACATCCGCTCCATCATCGCCGATAAAATCGTAACACAGATCGACCGATGCTGGCTGGAGGCCGATCTGCCTTACGATTTTGAAGTCAAAAGTTATACCGCTCTGAAATGGGGCGAGGGCTCCGAAATCCGCCGACCGTACGGCTACATTCTGGCGTATGAACTGACTGGAGATACCAACTGGCTCGAACGTGCGCGGGTCAACCTGGACTGGTCGCTCGGAGCCAACCCGCTGAGCACAACCTACATCACCGGAATCGGGGATAAGTATCCCATGTACCCGCACAATAAATTTGATCACGGCGACGGCATCGATGAGCCGATTCCCGGCTACAACATCTACGGCATTGCAGAAGATATTGTGGATCGGGACTACTACAGCGCCATTCTGGATTATTCCTATCCGATCTACAGAGATGACTGGGCCGCCCCCGGTGAGCTGGTCTATCCGGTTGCTAGAAAATATGTGGATACGTGGCAATCGGTTCTTCACGGGGAGTTTGTGATCGACGACCTCGCGCGCACCGCCATGATCTTCGCCTATTTTTCACCCAGCACCCCGTAACGCAGATTACATGAAGCTGCGCAGCGCCTGTTCGAAGTTGTGCTGAAATACCTGAATCGTGTGCTCGGTTCTTATTTTTGTCTGTAGGGCGTCAATCTCATTTTTCCAAACCTTGGAAACATATTCGTAGGTGGCGATCAGCGCATTGCCGTTTTCGGGCTCGAAGGTCCATGCAGCGGGCAGCAGATCCTTCATGCCGTCGCGCGCGCTAGCAATGACGGGCGTGCCGCAGGCGAGCGCTTCGAGCATCACCAGCGGCACCCCTTCGAAGCGCGACGGAATGATCAGCATGTCGAGTGCGGAATAAACCAGTGCGCTTTCCTCCTGCCACGGCAGGAGCGAAACCTGTTTTTGGATGCCCAGCTCATGGACGAGAGAGTGCAGTCGCGGGCTGTCCGGACCGTCGCCCACTAGAACCAGGTGCATCTCTTCCTGCTCTTTCCAGGCTTTGGAAAAAGTGCGGGCAAGAAAGTCCTGTTGCTTTTGGTTGAACTCCATCCGGCCGATGTTTCCGATCAGCGTTTTATATTCCGGCAGGCCCAGCGCGGTGCGGGCGGCCTGTTTGGCCAGCGGGCTGAAGCGCGTTGTGTCGATGCCGTTTTGAACAACCCGTATCGGCCGCTTGGTGCCGCGCTGTTCTAGCAGTGTTTTCATGGATTCGCTGATGGTGATCCATCCGTCGGGGCGGCGGAAGAGGTAGGTGTTGATTCGATCGCGCAGCATCCCGAGCTTGGCGCCCATCACCGCCATGCGGTGGGGAATGGGAATGTAGCTGATGCAGGGGCATTCCATCTGTTTCCCGGCGCAGAGCGCGAGGGAGGCATGCTCAATTTCTCCCTGAATGCACAGAAGCAGGTCGGGTTTTTCGGAGGCTAGCAGGACGCTCAGCGCGTGGACGAATTTGCGCGCAAACCGGTTGCGAAGTCCCTGCAGTTTGCGGGTGCGGAACGGGGTGGCGCGCAGCTCCATCGCCGTACTGCCCGCCTGGATCTGCGAGAGACGGCGTCTCAGGCGATTGTTTTCCGGGCTGTAGAAAAAGACCAGCCGGATGTCTTTGGCTTTGGCAAGCGCTTCGACCGCCAGACAGGCCATCACCTGATGTCCGCCGTAGTCCGGGTTGTCATCGTAGCAGACGATTGTTTTCATGGGGTCGCACTCAATGGGTTGATTTTGGCCTTGCGGGTAAGCTTCTCTTCTTTGCGGGTTTGGCGGTGAAGATACCAGCAGGCGACCACCATCCCCATCAAAATTTTGTTCAGCATAAAAATGGAGGTCTGGCGGTAGCTGAGTTGCAGCATAAACTGCATGTGTCCGATCAGCAGCGCCGCCGTGGCCGCCGCGCTGGCCGCGTAAATGATGTCGGCGCGTCGCCGGAACAGGAAGGGGATCCCGATGGCGGCGAAGCGCAGCCAGTAGAAAGCGAAGGCCAGCAGGCCGGGATAGCCCAGCTCGCCTAGCGTGAGGAACCAGAGGTTGTGCGCCTGGGTTCCGTATTCGTTCAAATTGACCTTCGCGCCGTATTTGATCCATGAATAGGTCGAGAAATTCCCGAGGCCCACGCCGAGGGGGTGGTCCTTTGCCATCATTTTGGCTTCCTGATTGTACAGACTGCGATACTGGATATCGCTGACGGCGTCCTGCTGGCCGAGAAAGCGCGTGGTGATGGTGTCGGCGGATATGAAGAAGAGACCCAGCGCCAGAAACGACCCGAAGAAGAGAATGATAAAGTTTTTGATGTTGAAATAGCGGTGGAACAGCGCGGAGACATCAATCCAGAGCCCCATCACCAGCGCGGCTAGCGCTCCGCGCGAAATGGTCAGCAACACGCTGACCATGCAGGCGGCGGTCGCGCCGCCGAAGATGCTGCTGGAGATAAACGTGGGCCTAAACAGTGTGAAGCCGAACATCAGTGTTCCGAGCATTCCCATGAAGGTTCCCAGACTGTTGGGATGGCCCAGCGTAGAGGAAATCCTGTGATATCCTGAGATGTAGCGATCCTTCAGCGCCTCCAGTGTAATGACTATCACGACCATCAGCAGGCAGGCCATAACGGTTTTCAGGGCTTCCTTATCGCGGATAAAATTTACCACCATCAGGTAAACAATGCCGCCTCGGATCAGTTTGGACACCTCGAACAGCGGGTAGAGGCTGGTTTCGAAGGAATCATAAAAATCGTAGCCATGGCGGGTATACATCTGGATCGCCTCATTGGGAACGGGCAGGTCGCCCGGCGTGAACGCCCAAGAGATCAAGACGAAGAGCAGGTAAATCCCGTAGGCGATGGTGAGCGGCGGGAACCAGCGGAAGCGGCCGCCGCGCGGCTGAATCATCAGAATGATGAGCAGTGCGATGGCGCAGATGTCGAACAGCCCCAGCTCAATGCCGCGGGTGGTCATGCGGTAGCTTTCGCGCGAAATCAGGTTGATGGAGAGTTCTTCCGGATAGCACAGCGAGAGGCACATCAACGCCATCAGAATTTTCTGAAAGGGACGCCAGACCAGCCCCGCCAGAACAGCCAGCGGAACCCCGAGCAGGAAAGCAGAAGTGAATAGAAGGATTTTCGGTTCCATAAAACACGCCGAGTTTAGCGGAAGAATTTCTCAGCGACAACGGCTTATTCACCTGTGTCGATGCGGAAAACGCGCTTTGAGCCGCTGGAACCAGTGCTGACGATGCATCCAGGTATTAAAGCGTGTTGAACAGCGCATAAAGCACAGGACCGAGACCAGAAAAAACGGTAGCTGGGGGATGATCGGCAGCAGCAGGCCGATCACGGTCAGCAGTAGAAAAAAAGTTCCCGCTGTAATCCACGCTGTTTTATGGAGCGTCTTGAGAATCATCCCGTCCCCCCTCGGATTCCAGAAAAAGTCTACGCCTGTTCCAATGGGTTGGAAAACACGGAATAAACGTTTCCAACTATTGGAAGTTTTGGGTCTCGGTGGCTATAGCGTTTTCCAATGATTGGAAAAACCATTACTCCAACACTTCGTTATTCCATCATTCCGCTCTTCTCACGGGTACCTGGTTGGGAAATTCAATCCGGTCATCGGGTCGAGGCCGAACATGAGGTTCATGTTTTGCAGCGCGTTGCCGGCTTGGCCTTTCATCAGGTTGTCGATGTGGGAGATCACCCGCAACCGGTTGTTCCGCTCGTCCACATCCACAATCAGGTTGCAGAAGTTGGTTCCGCTCACCTGCGCGGTGCCAATGGCGGCGGTGTTGTCGAAGATCCGCACAAACGGTTTGTCGGCATAAAATGCTTTGTAGGCGTCGAGCACCTCGGCGGCGGTCATGGTGCTGTTGAGATTCCCGTAGAGGCAGGAAAGAATGCCCCGGCAGGTCGGCACCACTTGCGCGGTCAGCGTGATCTGGATGGTTTCGCCGGCCAGCTCGCTCAGTTCCTGTTCAATTTCGACCATGTGCTGGTGTCCGGCCAGTTTATAGGCGTTGATCTGTTCGTACCGGGCAGGGTAGTGGAACGTCGGTGCCGGCTTTTTGCCCGCGCCCGATACGCCGGTTTTGCAGTCGCAGATGACGCTTTTTGGGTCGATCAGCTTGCCCGCGGCGGCCGGGGCCAAACCGAGAATGCAACTGACAGCGAAACAGCCGGGATTGCCCGCTAGTTTTTGATCCGGGCCAATCTCGTGCAGCTCCGCCAGGCCGTAGACCGTCTGCGGCAGTAGTTCCGGGGCGGCGTGGTTCGGGTCGAGGCCGATGAAATTGGCGTAGGTGCTGTACTTCTCTTCGGTGGTGAACCGGAAGTCGCCGCTGTAGTCCACCACATGTGCGCCTTTGGCCAGCTCGGCCGCAGCGAGATTCATGCCGACCCGGTCCGGGGTCGAGCAGAAGACCGCATCGAACGCGCCCTGCGCCTCTGGGGCGTCGGGAGTCAGGATAGGCAGGTCGCAGAAGCCGGTCAAATGCGGATAAAGCTCGCTCATTAGCATGCCGGTTTCTGTCTTTGCCACCAGGCAGCCGACTTCAAATTCCGGATGATTCAGCAGCAGTTCGACAATGCCGACTCCACCGTATCCGCCGGCCCCGATTATTTTTACGTTTTTCATAATCAAATTCTCCATTGGAAATATATTAAAGATGCGGTAACATATACGTTTCGGAACAGGAAGAGAATATGAAAGTCGGCATTCTATCAGATACGCACGGGCAGGTGGATCTCGCCCTCAGCGCGGCCCGCGAATTTATTTTTCGCGGGATTGAGGTGGTATTGCACTGCGGCGACATCGGTTCCGATATGGTTCTCACCGAGATGGCCTCCATTTTCCAAACCTTGGAAATTCCGGTCTATGCCGTGCTTGGCAATTGCGACATCCCGTCCGATTGGGATTTTTATCCCGAAGATATCGGTGTCAAAATTCTCGGTCGTTTCGGTGAACTCGAGCTGGACGAAAAAAAAATCGCCATGTTGCACAGCGATGATGAGAAGGCTTTCGACCGTGTTGCCGCCGCCGGGAAATACGATTATCTCCTGTCCGGCCATTCGCACGTCCGGCACGATCGCCGCAAACGCAATACCCGCCTGATCAATCCCGGCTCCGCCGGCCGGGGAATGCATCCCTCCTGCGCCGTGCTCGACCTAATCAAAGACGAACTTGAATTCGTCACCATTCACCGCAGCGGTGAATAGGGGGATTGGATCACTGGAATATTGGAATGGTCGGGGGATTTTCCTCCAACAATCCAATACGCCTGTGCTCCATTACTCCACCCTTTTGTTTTTTTTCCTGTATTCCAATATTCCATTCTTCCGGTATTTGATTATCCTGTGCGGCTGATTATTTGAATCGTCTAACAAGGAGTTATCTCAAATGGCCGAAAAAACCATGGAATTTAAGACCGAGCTGTCGCAGCTGCTGCACCTCATTACTCACTCGCTCTACTCGCACCGCGAAATCTTTCTGCGCGAGCTCATCAGCAATGCCTGCGACGCCATCGATAAAATCCGCTTCGCCGCGCTTACCGACACCGATCTGCTCGATGGCGACAGCGACTGGAAAATCCATCTCAGCGTCGACAAGGATGCCAAAACCCTCACTATCACCGACAACGGCGTCGGCATGGATGAAGACTCCCTGGTGGAAAACCTCGGCACCATCGCCCACTCCGGCACCAAAGCCTTCCTGGCCCATCTGCAGGAAGAGGGCGTAAAAGACAACCCCGACCTGATCGGCCAGTTCGGCGTCGGCTTCTACTCCTCCTTTATGGTCGCCGACCGCGTCACCGTCGACACCCGCGTGCACGGCAAAGAAGCCGTTAAATGGGAATCCGACGGCACCGGTTCGTTCACGCTGTCCGAAGGAGAGCGCGAAGCCCGCGGCACCTCCGTCACCCTGCACCTGAAAGACGACGCGGCTGAATATCTCGAAGAATACAGTCTACGCAGCCTCGTCAAAAAATTCTCCGACTTCCTCGAACATCCCGTCACCATGATGATCACCCGCACCCAAACGGAAGGTGAGGGCGACGATGCCAAAGACGTCGAGGTGACCGAGGAGGAAACCCTCAACTCGCAGAAAGCCATCTGGCTGCGCGCCAAAACGGAAATCACGGGCGAAGAATACAACGAATTTTATAAACACATCTCCCACGACTTCACTGACCCGGCCGAAGTGATCCACTACCGCGCTGAAGGCGCCATGGAATTCAAAGCGCTGTTGTTTGTTCCGGAGAAAAAACCGTTCGACATGATGATGGGCGGCGGCGACCACAAGGCGCACATCCACCTCTACATCCAGCGCGTATTTATCAGCAGCGACTTCGAAAACCTGCTTCCGCCGTATCTGCGGTTTGTCAAAGGCGTGGTGGACGCCGCGGATCTTCCGCTCAACGTATCGCGCGAAATCCTGCAGGAAAACCCGCAGCTCGACCGCATCCGCAAAAACCTCGTTTCGCGCATCTTGAAGACGCTCGCAGCCATGAAGGAAAAGGAAAACGAAAAATACCTCACCTTCTTCGACGAATTCGGGCCGCTCCTCAAAGAGGGCCTGCAGACGGATTTCGAGAACCGCGAAAAAATCGCCGACTTGCTGCTGTTCGAAACGTCCAAAACCGAGCCCGGCACATTGCGCTCGCTCGCCGAAGTCGTCGAAGCCCTAGACGAAAAACAGGAGGAAATCATCTATCTTTCCGCCGAGCACCGTGGACTAGCCGACAACTCCCCCTTCCTCGAAGGCTTTAAAGCCGACGGGAAAGAAGTCGTCTTCTTCCTCGATCCGATCGACGAGTTTGTCATGCCGCAGCTCCACGAATATAAAGGCAAAAAATTCAAAGCCGCCAACAAAGGCGATGCTGGCAACGACGAATCCCTCAAAGACGAAAAGGTGAAATTCGAAGGCTTCCTCGGCTTCGTGAAGGAGAAGCTTTCCGGTGTTAAAGAAGTTCGCCTCTCCACCCGCCTTAAAGAAAGCCCCGCCTGTTTGGTTGGCGATGAATATTCCATGAGCCCGCACATCGAAGCCATGATGCGCCGTGCTGGTCAGCCCGTTCCCGAAATGGACCGCGTGCTTGAACTCAACCCGACGCATCCGGCGGTGCAGGCCGTTCAGGCCATGTACGAAACGGATCAGGATGACGTCCAGCTCGACGAAAGCGTCGAGCTGCTGCGCGACCTCGCTCACGTCGCCGAAGGCTCCAAAGTCGAAAACCCCGCCGCCTTCGCCGCCCGTGTTGCTTCCCTCATGGCCCGTGACCTCAAACCGACGTCCGGAAGTTAAAATGCTGAAAACGGCGGGAGATCATCTCTCGCCCCCTGTCCGCCATAGCGCTTATCATTCTGAATGATGGCCTGCCATGAGCAAACCCGCGAAGCGGGTGAGTCGACGGGCGTGCCAGCCGTAGCCTTTGGCGAAGGCTGGTGCCCCGGATAGGATTTGAACCTACGACCTACGGATTAGGAATCCGTTGCTCTGTCCAGCTGAGCTACCGGGGCGATGGGACTGAAGAATGTAAATTGTCGATTGCCGATTTGCAATCCATCAGCGCAGTTTTACGAAGCTGGATATCCAGCTGTCTGCCAAGCCGTCATGTCGCGCCGTCTTGTCCCGCCGTAGCTCCGTAGGAGCGAAGGAGGAAGCCTTGGCGAAGGAGGAAGCTTTATGTGAAGGCTGGACCCCTTCTCCTTCGGCGGCCGCATCCTAGACGCCGAAGTTGATCAAAAAAATTCTTTCTCCTTGAGAAACCATTTTTAATAGTTAACCTGTTATTACCTATTCATCAGGTTTTTTTATATAAACAATCGGATTAAGGGGATGCTCTTATGGCACATGTTTTAATTATTGATGATGATCCTGCGGTACAAAATGTTTTCTCACAGTTTCTCGAAGAAACGAACTACAGCGTGGAATACGCCTTGGATGGGAAAGAGGGGCTGAAGAAAATGCTTCAACATACTCCGGATCTAATCATCACAGACATTTTGATGCCCGAAATGACCGGCCTCGAGGTGATGCAGAACATTCGGGACCATCACCCGGAGCTTCCCGTGATCGCTATTTCCGGCGGCATGAGGCGCTCCTCAATCAACGTCCTGCCGCTCGCCAAACGGTTCGGTGCCTGTAAGGCGCTGGAAAAGCCGATCTCGCGAGACACGCTACTTCAGGCGATCGAAGAGCTCCTCCCCGATTCCGTAAAAGGATAATCATTCCTCTACCGGAAGCTGTTTTTTGAAAGAAACCAGCCGGGGATCCTTATGGCTGTAGACCCCCTGAGCGTATGCGGGAACTGCCATTTATCAGGAGTATTGAATGCCCCTTTTTCCACTGCCTGCCAAGCCGTCGCTTTATGCGAAGGCCGGACCCTTTTTTCTAAAAAAATAGGACTGACACGAATGGCACTAAGTTAAGCATATTTTAACCGCGGATTACGCAGATAGCGCAAATTTTAGTCAGTAAACTTACAGGCTCGCAGACAGCCGCTTTATCCTAACAGTATATACCCTTGATCCGTTTTCATCCGTGTAATCAGCGGTCAAAATTATCCGGTCTAATTTTAGTTCCTGCTTTTAAAACTGCCTTAACTTAACGCCATTCAGGACTGACACCTTTCCCACCTTTTCCCTGACACCTTTCCCTGAAATTGAGACTATGCTTATGGTTCAGCTCGAACCCGGAAAAACTCTTTGCCCGTAGCCGGAGTTGACCATTCCACCGATGATCCTGCATTTGTCCATGTTATGAGGTCACTGGATTTCATTATTTGCAGTTGAAGATTCACGTTGGCATTGCTCACCCCAACCATCATTTCACCCATCGCCAGATCCCCGATGCTTTCCGACGTATAGTAGCCAAACACAGAGGAATTGCTATCAATGTAGCTAACGATATCCGCATCGTAAAAGCTGGGGTTCCAGCCTCGGATAACTTCCCATCCATCCTCGAATCCGTCGTCGTCGGAATCAGAATCAAAAGGATTGGTTCCAAGCTGGTTTTCTGCAAAATCGCTTAGCCCATCCTGATCGGCATCCGCAATCACACCTTGATACTCATAGGCCCCCATATCGACCCGGACATTATGAATGCGGGGATTGTGATCTAAATCAATGGGACCGGGAGAATAGGCATTGATCCCGGTGTCAACACACGGAGAGGAGGAGACAAGACGATAATTCCCCGCTGCGGCATCCGCGAATGACGGGTTATTGGTGATATTGCCAAGGGTTCCCTGCTCTAAATCAGGAGAGCAAGAGTACAAAACCGAGACAACGGTGTTTAGGTCATCCGGGGTGTTGCCATAAATAATTGAATTTCGAGCGTCTCCAAAATACATCCCACCACCGGAAGAGTCCGCAGAATTTCCAACAATGGTGCAGTTGGTTACGTCGCAAGAATAAGTTCCTCCGCCATACGACGCAGAATTGCTCACAAAAAGGCATCCGGATGCTGCTCCGGAATTCATGCCTCCACCATAAGAAGCGGCAGAATTGCCTTCAAACAAACACCCAGAAGCCACTCCATTCGCCATACCTCCGCCGTATTCTGCTGCATTATCTCTAAAAGTTGAGCCTGATGACTGTTCGGCATAAAGCCCGCCGCCTACCCCATCAGCAATGTTTCGTTCAAATAAACAATTCACCGCAGAGTAAGCCATAGCCCCGCCAGCGTCGCCAAACCAGGACTGGTTATCTCGAAGAGTGCAGTTCTCCAAAGTTCCGCTCGGACAATAAACACCTCCACCTTCATCCCAGGAAATATTATCCGAAATCACGCAGTTGATTAGTGATGCGTCGTTGCCTGAGCCATATACAGCCCCGCCACCTTCCATATCTGCATAGCCGTTACGAAGGGTGAACCCGTCCACCACAATCGAGTAGTCGTCTAAGGTCAGGCAGCGAGAGAACCACTGAGCATCCACAATAGTCACCTCAGACCCGTTCACGCTCTGGAGTGTTAATGACTTATCAACGACGATTTCTTCCGTCAGATTATAAACGCCATTGGAAACCAAAACGTTTCCCTCGGAAAACTCCACTGCATCAACTCCTGCCTGAATCGTTGATTTAGCGTTATCCCACGACAATCCGTTCGACAAATCATTTCCATTCGCCGCTGATACATAAATCACATTAGCGAGAAGGTTGAGTTGAACCTCAATGATCTGCGGAGAGTTTTCAGCATTTGGTGCAGTGATTACAATTTCCCCCTGATGAGTCCCTACACCCAACGCGGATAAATCCATATCCAGAGTAATGTTATTCACCTCTTCGGTGCTGGAGCCCGATGCCGGAGAAACCGAAAGCCACGAGACATTCGTCGCAATCTCATAAACCAGAGTTGATGCTGATGAGCCAATATTGCTTATAGAAAAGTTGGTGGTGTAGCTCGTCATTCCCGAAGGCAATGAAACAACAAGAGAGCGAGTTGAAATCTCCATGATCGACTTGTGCATATATTCATATGCACCCATATCGACATTGGAGTTGACGATGCGTGGATTACCGATCAAATCGGATGTTGATTCGACATAAAAACTAATTCCAGAATCTATACAAGGAGACCCCAATGCTAGCCGGTAATCATCATTCAATCTGTCTACAAACGAAGGTGCATTGGTTATGTTTCCGAGTCTAGCATCCAGATCTGTTCCGCAGGAGCCGTAGTCTAGTGACAAATAGGTGTCAGCATCCGAGGACGCGCTGTTATAATAAATAATTGAGTTGTAAATCGTTCCTCCATAAACCCCGCCAGCCGAGCCGGCCGATGTGTTATCGCATACGGTGCAGTTTTCAAGCGTCGTGAAATACGCACCGCCGCCGTGGCTGGCTGGTAGAGGTGGAAAGACACTGCCATCGCCAACCCCTGTTGTTCGATTATTTATGATCAAGCAATTCTCTGCTGAGCTACTATCAACACCTCCGCCACTGGTGCTCGCCGAGTTGCCTGAAATGATCGAATTATAAATTTGCCCCGAATATATGCCTCCGCCTGAACTTAGCGCAACATTTCCGCTCACAACACAATTCGTTATAACTGCTGTCGGGGACGTACAATAGATGCCCCCCCCACTTGATAACGTATACCCATTAGTCGCCGTCATTCCGCTAAGCACACTTCCGGCAGCGCTGAGATTAAAGCATCGCCCATAGCTCTGAGCATTCACAATCGTCACTTCCGGCCCGTTGACGCTTTGAATAGTCACCGCGTTAGAAACCGCAATTTCGCTGGTCAGCATGTACTGCCCGTTGGTGACCCAAATCGTGTCTCCGGCAGAAGCGGCATCCACCGCCGATTGAATATCCGTTGAGGCAGTCACCCAGTTCGTGTACGGCGCAACCGGAGAGGGGTTGTTTGAATCTACAAAATATTCGTCCCCGTGCGCTATTGCTCCCAGACAGATAACAACCAGTAATATATTTCTATACATAATTTTCTCCGAACATAGTTATTGAACACACTGCACATTTTTTTCCGAACACCCTACTCCCCGCCAAAACCCGCAACAAGCATCCGCACTTCTTTTTTTCATAAAGATTGAATCTGAACTTCAAACGGCAAACGTGTCTGATAAGGTCGACTCAACTCAAAGCGAAAGAGAGATTGTTATGGCAACCAACCCAATGGGCAAAGGTATGAAAACTATCGGCATCAACATGAACAAGAAAATGGCGAACGAACTGGAGAAGCGTTCCAACTCAATGCACATCAGTAAGTCGAAATACTGCAAGATCATCCTTCAGCAGTGGCTTGATTCGGGGAAGAAGCTGACGCTGTCGGAGTAAAAATGATTCTGCCAAAAAATGATTCTGCAATTTGATAGCCTGAGTTCTGTTGGTTTTGAAGGAGTGGGGCTTGATTTCCACGCTTAAATGAGTAAAATGCGACTTGAATACTCGGCTTTTGCATATTTGGATCGACGTTTATCTTTGAACATCAAAGGGCGGTAGTTTACTAATCTATAGAAACGATGATTTTAGTACGCGATCTGACGATCAGTAAGGAGATGAAGAAATGAAGATTCATAAGGTAATGGATGAGATTTACCGTCTCTCAGTGAATATTGAGGACAAGGATTATCTGTTCGAAGGAATCTGGCCGATTCCCAACGGCGTGTCCATCAACGGCTATCTGATTAAAGGCGAGCAGAACATTCTGATTGATCTGACGCAGGACATTATGGACTTTCCGGCCGAGTTTTCCCGCCAGATCGAATCCGCGTCGCTAGCTCTTGAGGACATTGATATTCTGGTGGTCAACCACATGGAGCCGGATCACAGCGGCTGGCTGGGCGAGTTCTGCCGGATCAATACCAAGGCAAAGATCTACTGCACAGAAAAAGCGATTCCTCTGCTGGAGGCCTTTTCATCCGTGCCGGCGGACAGAGCGATTGCCATTACCGACGGCATGACGCTGACGTCCGGCGATTACGAGCTTCAGTTCTTTAATACACCCAACATCCACTGGCCGGAAACCATGATGACCTATGAAACGAAACGAGGCATTCTGTTTTCCTGTGATGCGTTCGGATCCTACGGAGCCGTCGAAGACGATGCCGTTTTTGACGATCAGGTTTCTGATGATAAGCATGCGTTCTATGAGAAGGAGTCGCTTCGTTATTACGCCAACATTGTGGCCAGCTTCAGCAACTTTGTTCTGAAGGGACTGGAAAAGCTTGGCGGACTGGACATCAACGTCATTTGCCCGTCCCACGGGATTATTTGGCGGGACAGCCCCAGCGTGATTATTGAGCATTACAAACGCTATGCCGAATACGCGATAGGTCCGGCCGAGAAAGAGGTGACGCTGGTTTGGAGTAGCATGTATGGAAACACCAAAAAGATTGTAAGCACCCTCATCGAGGTGCTGCGAAAACGTAAGATTCCCGTTCACGTATTTCAGGTGCCGGGCGATGACGTCGGACACATTTTGGGTGATGCCTGGAAATCCGCCGGACTCATTTTTGGTATGCCGACCTATGAATACAAAATGTTCCCGCCCATGGCTCATGTGATTGATGAGCTGATGCTGAAGAAGGTCAAAAACAGAAAAGTATTCCGGTTCGGTTCCTTTGGTTGGGCCGGCGGAGCCCAGCGCGATTTTGATGCGAAAACAGAGAAATCAGGATGGGACGTTACGGGATGCTACGAATGGCAGGGGGCTCCCCAAGAAGAGGATCACGCAGCCATCCGCATTGCGATCGAAGCCTATTGCGACTCGCTGGAGGAGTTTGTCTCCGAGTCAGCCTAAACCTATTTGGATTAAGAAAAGCCGTTCAGGATGGAGTTCGGGTAAAATCATTTATGGGTAAAATAATTTTTTATAAGCAATAACACGGGTTCGAGTAATGGTTTTGCCCATAAATGATTTTGCCATTCAGCTACTGTTGAACTGAATTGCGACTCGTTGGAGGAGTTCACTGCTTCAGCAGACTGAAGCTTGAAATTTGAAACCTGAAATTTGAAACCTGAAACTTGACACTTGAAACTTGACCGTATGGGCAGGGGGATGAGTGATGAGTGCTGAGTTAGCAGTTATCTGTTAATGGTTAGTCGGAATAATGGGAAGAGAATCCTGTATGTATGAACGAAATCATTCTGACCATAATTATTCTGACTGCATTCTTTCGTTTTGATTGCCCCTTCGCTAGAACGGCCGGCGTGGAAGTTGTCCCTCCAGAACGAGCTACGGGTATTTTTTGACCGGATTAACCGGATAGACAGGATCTTTTAAAAAGAAATCCGTATCCGGTCGATCAGCAGCGCGATCCCCATGAAAGCAACAAATCGTGGGGCATAAAATATGATTCGGATTTTCCACTGAGAGGAAAATTATTCTGCCTACAAATTATTCTGCCTACTTGCTCCTGTTTGATTGTGGTTTTGTCGCGTTGGGTATTTCGTGGTTAATAAAACTTCATATGCTGCAATGGAGTTAGTGGTCAAAACCGGGACTTTTTTAACCGTCTTGGACTCGGCTGGAGGGAGAGAGGCCCTGTTATTGCGGGCAGCGACCGAAGGGAATGGCAACGTCGTCTTACAAGTCAGATTGTAGGACAGGCTTCTTTGGTATTCCAGAGAGCCTGTGTCTTTCGCACAGGCAGGGGAGCACACGCTCCCGAATACGGGAAGCGCGTCCTACAATAGATAAGCGGCATTTCAATCGCGAATTGCTTTAACCCTTGCGGATATCATGATTGATTCGCATGGAGCAAAATTTTTCGCCGCACATGGAGCAGTAGCGCTGGCTGGCTTCGAACTGTTCGCCGGGCGGCATCGATTCCTCGCGGAAGCGGCGCGCTTTTTCTGGGTCAAAACAGAGGCTGAACTGGTCTTCCCAGCGAAATTCAAAGCGGGCGAGGCTGATGGCGTCGTCGCGGTCCTGCGCGTTGGGAATGCCGTTGGCGAGGTCGGCGGCGTGCGCCGCGATTTTATGGGCAACCACCCCTTCGCGGACATCTTCTTTGTTCGGCAGGCCGAGGTGCTCTTTGGGGGTGACGTAGCAGAGCATGGAGCAGCCGTGCCAAGCGATCAGAGCGCCGCCGATGGCGCTGTTTATGTGGTCGTAGCCGGCGGCGAGGTCGGTGACCAGCGGCCCGAGGGTGTAGAAGGGCGCTTCAAAACAGTCTTCGAGCTGACGATCCATGTTTTCTTTGATTTTGTGCATCGGCACGTGGCCGGGGCCTTCGATCATCACCTGGCATCCGTGTTTCCACGCGACCTGTGTGAGCTCGCCGAGCGTTTTCAACTCGCCGAATTGGGCTTCGTCGTTGGCGTCGGCCAGACAGCCGGGGCGCAGACCGTCGCCGAGTGAAAAGGTGATGTCGTATTTGCGCAGGATTTCACAGATTTCTTCGAAGTGCGTATAGAGGAAGCTCTCTTCGTTTTTGTTCTGCATCCATTGCGCCATGATGGAGCCGCCGCGGCTGACAATGCCGATCAGGCGTTTGTTGGCGAGGGGGACGTGTTCGCGCAAGACGCCAGCGTGGATGGTGAAATAGTCGACGCCTTGTTCAGCTTGTTCAATGAGTGTTTCGCGGTAGACATCCCAAGTCAGCGCGTTGACGTCGCTGTTAACTTTCTGGAGCGCCTGGTAGATTGGGACGGTGCCGATTGGCGTAGGGCAGTGGCGCAGGATCGCCTCGCGTGTTCCGTGAATATTTTTTCCGGTGGAAAGATCCATCACCGTGTCGGCGCCCCAGATGACCGACCAGCGCATTTTTTCGAGTTCCTCTTCGATGGACGATCCAAGCGCGGAGTTACCGATGTTGGCGTTGATTTTGGTGCGGAATTTGCGGCCGATAATCATCGGCTCGCATTCGGGGTGGCAGCGGTTGGCGGGAATGACGGCGCGGCCGGCGGCGACTTCGTCGCGCACAAATTCCGGCTCAACGGACTCGCGAATGGCGATAAATTCCATTTCGGGGGTGATGGTTCCGGCGCGGGCGAGTTCGAGCTGAGTGGCGTGGTCGCGTTCGGCGATCCAGTCGCCGCGGAGGGCGGGTAGCGGGCCGTCGAAGGTTGGGCCGGAGGTGTCGTAGACGCGGATGGGTGCGTTAAATTTTTTCTGCGAGCCGTCTTCGTTGAGCGTGTGGGCCAGTTCGATTTCGCGGAAGGGAACCCGGAGGTCGGGGCGTGAGCCAGTTACGTACACTTTGCGTGAGTGCGGGAAATAGGATTCAATCATTTTTTTGGTCTCTTTTCGTCGGGCGGGAAGGGGAGACCGTTGTGGCGATCCGCTTCCCTTCGCGGCATGACCCGCGCAGGTTCAAAGGGTTCATTCTCAGCGTTCCGATTTTTGGAGCGCACCCCCAGCAAGAAGTGAACTATAGCGCGGGGGTCGGAGGAGCAAAACCATTTAGAATGGTTTTTTTCGGGCAGTAAAAGTGGAGAAATGTTTTCCAAGGATGAACCCACTCCCATCGGTCGTTATTTTTCTTTCAGAAAAATTATCTATCGCTTCGCTTTCGGGGAAAAATTCATTAGTGTCGCCTCGAAAACAGGGGCATGAGAACCAAATTAAAAGGGAGCAAGCCATGGAAGAGGAAGTCGTACAGGTGCAGGATGCTGTGAGCGGAGTCGCAAGCGGGCTGGATATTCAGGGAATGTTTTCCAGTACGCCGGAATGGATTACAACGGCGCAGGAGCTGCTGACGAAGTTTGGGCTGAAGATCATTGCAGCGATTCTGATTTTTTTGATTGGACGCTGGATAGCGAAGCTGATCAAAAATGTGCTCCAGAAAACGCTCGAACGCGCCAAGGTGGATCATGCGTTGGTCGGGTTCACCTGCAGTCTGGTTCATGCGGGATTAATGATCTTTGTGATTCTGGCCGCTCTCGGGCAGATCGGGGTGCAGACCACCTCCTTTATTGCCGTACTTGGTGCCGCCGGCTTAGCCGTCGGTTTGGCGTTGCAGGGTTCGCTGGCCAATTTTGCCGCCGGCGTGCTGCTTCTTCTGTTCCGCCCCATTAAAGTGGGTGATTTTGTCGATGCTGGCGGCGCAACCGGTGTGGTGAAGGAGATTCATATTTTCACGACGACTATGATCACGCCCGATAACAAACGGATTATTATCCCTAATGCAAAATTGATGGGCGATAACATCACTAACTATTCGGCCGAAGGAACCCGCCGGGTCGATCTGACAGCCTGCATCAGCTATAGCGATAGTATTGATAAAGCCAAGGCGGCGCTTCTGGATGAGATATCGAAAGACGAGCGCGTTTTGAAAGATCCTGCACCGTTTATCGGCGTGTCAGCCATGAACGACAGCAGTATTGATTTGGCTGTTCGCCCATGGGTCAACGTGGCCGACTACTGGCCGACATTCTTTGCGCTCAACGAAGCGATCAAGAAACGTCTGGAAGCCGAAGGCTGCACCATTCCGTTCCCGCAGAGCGATGTGCATTTGTATAAACATGATGCGTAAGTGCTCTGAATGGAGCTAAGTTAAGACCATTTCAACCGCATATTTTACACAGAGGAAACAAAGAAAACGAAGACAGCGAACTCATTGAATTGGAAAATAATGGGTAGGTATTCATGATCATAACCCCTTCGTTAACTTCGTTGTCTCTGTGTGAAAAATTGAACCTGTTTGTTTCTGAGTCTGCCCCGCATCTCGTGCTACGGCACGAGCACGTTCAGTGCGCGGGGTTCCACCCGGAAACGCACCTCAGCAGGGGCCGTGATCAGTTCGCCATCGAACTGCATCGGCCCCTCTTTTTTGCGCCGCACTGTGAGCGTCTGGAACGAGTGTGTTTCGATCTCGCGCATCCGGTCGAGGGTGCCGTCGAATGCTTTTCCAAGCATTTGAATGATTTTGGCAAAGTCGCGCCGTCGAATGGTGACGAGCTGGAGCTTGCCGTCGTCGGACTTTGCCCCGGGCGCAATCTGCGCGCCGCCGCCGTACTGCGTCAGATTGGCAATGGTGCATAATTGCAGATCATTGATGGAAAACTCTTCTTGGTCGTCGAGCACGAAGGTGAACGGTTGCGGCTGATATCCAAAAAACTCATAGACTCCGGCAAAAATATAGGGAAGAACGCCTCGGACGGGTGATTTTTCAAAGGCGTTAACGAGCGCGGCATCCCATGCTAGTGAGCAGGTGACGAAAAAGGGGATATCGTTGGCAAAACCGACGTCAATGGCTTTGGCCTGCGCGTCGGCGAGCGTGGCGACGGCTTTGGCGGGGTCGAGCGGGATGTCGAAGTGGCGGGCAAAGCCGTTGCCGCTTCCGGTGGGAATGACGCCTAGCGCCATTTCGGTTCCCATCAGCAGACTGCCGATGGTGTTGATCATCCCGTCGCCGCCGACGACCAGCAATGTACCGACGCCGTCTTCGATGGCCCGCTCGACTTTGTTTTTACTATCTTCTTTGGATTTGCTGAACTGGAAGGTGAGTTCGGTTCCGGGCAGGTCCCAGTGTTTGAGCAGGGCATCGCGTGTGCGTGTGAATGAGCTGCCGGTGCCGGAGCTCGGGTTAATCAGTACGCGAACTTTTCCTTGATGACTCATAGGCTTCTCAGTAAATCAGGCCGCTTGCAATCTGTTCTGTCGCGTTGGCGCCGTCGACCAGTTCAACCAGTTTCAGGGCAAAGGGGATCGCGGTTCCGGGCCCCTGGCTGGTGACGATGTGGCCGTCGACCACCACTGGCTCGTCCGAGCGATCCGGACGTTTCATTTTCTCTTCGGCTCCTGGATAGCAGGTGAAGGCCCGTTTTTTGAGGACGCCCGCTTTGTGAAGCGCCAGTGGCGCGGCGCAGATCGCGCCGATCCAAAGTTCCTCAATGTTGAAAATTCGCAGTGCCTCCTGAACGCCGTCGTTGGCGCACAGCGCGTCGGTGCCGCCCTGTCCGCCGGGTAGAACCATCATGTCGAAGCTGCTGAGGTCGAGTTTTTCCCACTGCGCGTCGGGCATCAGTCGCACGCCGCGCGAGGCGGTGACGGGGCCTTGGCCCTCAATGCTCGCTAGGACAACTTCCCAGCCGGCGCGGCGCAGTATATCGACCACAATAACGGCTTCCATCTCTTCGGATCCGTCTGCGATAGGAATCAGTACGCGGGTCATAGCGGTCTCCTATTTTTCATCCATACAGCGGGCGAGCTCTGCGGCGATCATAGCGATAGCGCCTTCGCCGAGAGGGGTTTCCAGTGTGTTCTCAAAAAGCTCATGCAGATCCGAGTTCGAACAGACGCGCACGCCGCCGATATTGGTGAGGCCGCCTGCCGGACGGTTGTCGACAAAACAGACCGCCGGGTGAACCGGCACATCGGGACAGTTTGTGGAGGAGAGATAGTCGAGCAGGGCGGCGGCGGCTTCTTTGACCTGTTTGAGCGGCGGTCGGTTGGGCGTGTGTCCATTGCACAGCACCTGAGAGTTCTCGAATGTAATTTCTCCGCTCCAGTTTTTTGTTTCGATCACAAACAGGCCGGTTGGCCCGACCACAATATGATCGAAAGCGGGACCGCCTTCATCAAGTTGCAGATCGTTGAAAACCGTATAACCGGCCGGCAGAAAGGAGAGGCTCCGGGCCACTTTTTCTTCCCCCTCGGCGCCTTTTAGAAAGCTGCGCAGGCGCCGAGCGCTCCACGCAGTGAAGAACGCCAACGCCACGGCCAGCGCGAGCAGCAGGAAGCCGGCCTGCGAGGTGGACAGCTTCGGCGCCGGCAGCGCGGCGCGCAGCAACCAGCCCGCCGCGAGGCAGATCGGAATCAGCGGCCAGAAGACGCGCAGGGGACCTAGGGTGCGGGGGCCCTGACCGGGGCTGCCGTAGACGGTGGCAAATCGGGTGGATGATGGATTGGTTTCACTCATTATGTTTTTAACTCTACAGTACTTCCTGCGCCCTGTAAACTTGACCTTTCAGATCAAAAAAGGCTTATTGCTAGGGCTCACAATTTCTTAAAGAGGACTGTAATTTGAACAAAACATCTTTCTTCCGCCGTGCCGACTGGATTGCTCTCGGATTCACTTTTCTGGTTTCGTTGATTGTCTATACGCTGACGCTTCAGCCGACTGTCGGGTTGGAGGACTCCGGGGAGCTGATTACGGCCTCCGATTATCTCGGGGTGCCGCACCCTCCGGGCTATCCCATCTGGAGCTTGCTCACGTGGGCATTCCAGTGGGTTTTCCATAAAGTCACGTTCCACGGCTACCCGAACCCCGCTTGGGCCGTAAACTTTTTCTCCGCCTTTACCGGTGCACTGGCCTGCGGGATTCTCGCCATGCTCGTCAGTCGTTCCGGAACCGATTTCCTGCGAAACCTGAAAAAAGAGACGGTGGTGCTCGGTGAGAAAACCGAAAGCCTCTTCTGCTGCGTGGCCGGGATTGCCAGCGGTTTGCTGTTGGCCTTTAGTCAGGGGATGTGGTCGCAGTCGGTGATCGCGGAGGTGTACGCGCCAAACATTCTCTTCCAGACTGCTTGCTTGTTGTTCCTCTATCGCTGGATGTCCGAGCCGAACAACCCGAAGCCGCTGTTTATTATGGCCTTCATTTTTGGACTGGGATTGACTAACCATCAGACACTTTTGTTTATGGGAGGCGCCATTGGTCTCGCCATCTTGCTTCGGAACATCAAACTGGCCCGCGATTTTATCATCGTGGGGTTGTTCTATGTTTTGATGGTTGCGATTAATAAATTTGGCCCGGCGGACTGGGCCTGGAATCGCGGGTGGGATCATGCCTCCTTCTGGTTCTGGAGCATCTATGCAGTGCTCATTCCAGTGCTCGGTCTGTTTCTGCCCAACGGAAAAACAGTCTGCGCCACCTATCTGCTGATGCTGATCGGATTGTCGTTCTATCTCTATATGCCGTTTTCATCCGATCAGAACCCGCCAATTAACTGGGGCTATCCGCGCACATGGGAAGGGCTCATGCATGCCATTACCCGCGGGCAGTATGAAAAAGTGACGGTAGCGCATGTGTTTTCCTTCAAGTTCCTGCTTCAAATTGGTGCCTATCTGCGTGACCTGCGCGCCCAGTTCTTGTGGCCGATTGCTGCGCTGGCGGTCATTCCCATCATTTCTATGCGTTGGCTCGGGAAAAAGAATAACTTCTGGTTGCTTACTACGATGGCGGCATTTATTGGCGTCGGTCTGCTTTTCATCATTCTACAGAATCCGAAGATCGACATGCAGACGCTCTTTATCGCCCGCGTGCAGTACATCCAGTCGCATGCGGTCTATGCCATCTGGATCGGCTACGGCCTGCTTCTGATGATGGCGCTGCTAGACACCGTGCTGACCATACTGGTCCGCAAGCTGATTAAACCCGAGCATGATTATAAGGGATCATCTGATCGCACCGGCACGGCGATTGTACGTCTTGTTACTTTGATCGGCGTAGCATTGGTGTTTCTGCTTCCGTTTTCGCTGGTTTGGAAAAATTACTACAACAAAGAGCAGGAGAAAGTGGTTGGCGGTTCCGAACAAAACGGTCACGACTTCGGCTGGCAGTTCGGTAACTGGGAACTGCAAGGCGTCGTCGGAATCAAACAGGACCTCTGGTACGAGTGTGGAAAAGATCAGGAAAAATTCGACGAAGAGTGGGCGAACTATCCGAATCCAGATTATCCGCCGCCGATGGGCACCAACGCCATCTTCTTCGGTGGAACCGATCCGGGACGCTTTGTGCCGACCTACATGATCTACTGCCCGCAGGTGCGGTCTGATGTCTATCTCATTACCCAAAACGCGTTGGCCGATAACACCTACATGGCTGTTCAGCGCGACCTTTACGGCGATCAGATTTGGATTCCTTCTCAAACGGACAGCAATGTTGCTTTTAGGGAATACGTCGAAGGCGTTCGAAGCGGGCGCATCGACGCCGGGGCCAACGTTAATACCGAGGGCGGACGTGTCCAGGTGCAGGGTGTGCAGGGCGTCATGAAGATCAACGGCATTCTCTGCCGCCAGATTTTCGACCACAACCAGTACGTCACCGAGGTGAAAACCGACGAGTCTACCCGCCAGTCCGGCGCGGCCGTGGTCCCGTCCGATCCGGTCGGCCCGGACGGCAAACTGCGCAAACGCGATTTTTTTGTTGAAGAGAGCTACGTCATTCAATGGATGTATTCTTATCTGACCCCGCATGGGCTGATTATGAAGCTCAACAATGAACCGACCGCGATCACACCGCAGATGATTAAAAACGATCACGACTTCTGGGGCTGGTATACGGATCGTCTGGTGAACGACCGCAAATTTGTCCGCGATATTGTCGCCCGCAAAACCTTTTCCAAGCTACGCAGCGCCATTGCAGGGCTGTATGTCGCCCGTGGCCACAGAGAAGAGGCTGAATATGCCTTTAAACAGGCGGTCGCGCTCTATCCGCTCAGTCCGGAAGCCGTTTTCCGGCTGGCCAATCTTTACATGAGCGAACAGCGCTTCGACGACGCCCATGATGTCATTGCGGCGTTTGCTGAAAAAGATGTGTATAACGACCGAGCCGGTCCGGTTCTAAAGCAGATCGACCAGATAAAGAAAATGATTGTTCGCAAGGAGGAGCTGCTTGAGCTTCTGAAGAGCGGTCAGTCCGGCACGCCGGTGGATATTGGAAACGCCTTCGAGCTGATTCAGATTTACAACGCGCTGCAGGAGAAGCAGGAAATGCGTTCGTTGGTGGGAAATATTCTCGCCGCTAAACTGCCGTCGTCTATTGAACTGCAGCTCGCTCAGCAGCTGACGCAACTGCGCCAATTCGATCTGGCCGAGTTCGTTCTGGCGCACTACCTTTCTGCCAAACCTGATGATTCCCGCGTCTGGATTGAACTGGCCGTGGTCCGGATCACTCGCGGCCGTACCACGCAGGCGCTGGACGCCATTGAGACCGCCATTCAAAAGGGCGGCGATGCCGTTCGCACGCAGGTGTTGCAGGACGCCCGCTTTCGCCCGCTTCACAGCAATAGCCGTTTCCGGACGCTGATTCCACCGCCCGCGCCCAAGAAAAAAATGCAGTTTAACAACCTTTTCTAACCGGTTTCCCAAACCCTGGAAAAAATTTCTCTAAAAATTCCAGACATTGGAAAAAACCAACTCTGAACGTTCCAACCATTGAAAAAAAAGTTATGAGCGAAACACCTGATAGCCTGGCCCTGATCGCCGGACGCGGCGACTATCCCTTACGGCTCGCCCGCGGTGCCCGCAAGCAGGGCGTGCGCCGCATCGTCGCGGTGGCATTCCGCGGCGAAACCTCGCGGGAGATCCATACCGTTGCCGATGAAGTAATCTGGTGTCCTTCCTGCGCGCTCGTCGCGATGCTCGCTGCGCTTGAGCAAAGCGGTGCAAAACATGTGGCAATGGCCGGGCAGATCAACCCGAAAAATCTGTTCCACATACGGCTGGACCGCGCCTTTGTTGAGCTGCTCAAGGCGCTTCCGGTCAAAAATGCCCACACCATTTTCAGCGCGATCATTAAACGGATTGAGGCGCTCGGCCTGACGCTGTTGCCCGCCTGTGAATTTATGCAGGACTATGTGCCGGCCGCCGGTCTACTCACAGCGCGCGCACCCGACGAGCGTGAGCTCAACGACATCCAAATCGGCCGCCGGGTCATCAAGGACACCTCTCACCTCGACATCGGCCAGACCGTTGTCGTCAAAGAAGGCATGATTCTGGCGGTCGAAGCCTTCGAAGGAACCAATCAAGCCATTCGCCGCGGCGGGAAGCTCGGCGGCAAGGGCGCCGTGGTGGTCAAAATTCCCAAAATCGGTCACGACATGCGTTTTGATATCCCCGTCGTGGGTCCTCAGACGCTCAAATCGCTCCGTAAAGCTGGCATTTCCTGCCTAGCTCTCGAAGAGGGCGGGGCTATCGTGCTCGAAAAGGACACCTTGATCGCGCGGGCCGATGCGCTTGGCATGGCGGTCACCGTTTTAAAAGATGATTACGCTTTGCGTGATGTTTAAAATTTTTCTGTCTTTTATTTTCCGGTTGGTTATATTTTTACAACAGGAATTTTGTAAAACAGGACGGCGTGGGAACCAATGAAGAAGTCACTTTTAGTTGTAGCGGGCGAAGCTTCCGGTGATATGCATGCGGCGGCGGTGCTGGCCGAGCTGAAAAAACGCAACCCGGATATCCATTGCTGGGGAATCGGTGGCGACAAGCTGCTCGAGCAGGGGATGCGCCTGATTTACCACGCAAAAAAAATGGACGTGCTGGGCTTCGTGGAAGTCATTAAACGATACCCGTTTTTTAAAAAAGTGTTCAATGAGCTGCTCACTAAAGTCGACCGCGAAAAACCCGACGCCGCGTTGCTGATCGACTATCCCGGTTTCAACCTGCGTCTCGCAAAAGAACTCAAACAGCGCGGGATCAAGGTGCTGTACTACATTTGCCCGCAGGTCTGGGCCTGGAAAAAGGACCGCATCCCCCTGATGGCCGAAACCATCGACCGCCTTATGGTCATCTTCCCCTTCGAAGTGGATGTGTTTAAAGACGTTGACCTGACCGTCGACTTTGTCGGCCATCCGATGCTCAAAGAATTGCGTGAGGCCCGTACTGCCAAATCGCAGGATCTCCCGTGGGGTGAGGGCAAAAAAATCGCCCTGCTTCCCGGCAGCCGGGAACAGGAAATTCGCCACATTCTCCCCGGACTGCTCCGCACCGCGCTTCAGATGGAACAAAGCCGGCTCGACGTCAACTTTCTGATTGCCGTTCCCGCCCAACGCGAGGCGATGGTCAAACGAATGGTGCAGCGGGGGAAAATCGCGCCGCTTCACTGCTCCGTGGTCTCCAACTGCTCTCGCGAAGTGCTCCGTCAGGCGGACGCCGCGCTCGTGGCATCAGGAACCGCCACGCTCGAAGCCGCGTTGCTCGGTTGCCCGACCGTTCTGGTCTATAAAACCAACCCCATCACCTACGCGCTGGCAAAACACTTTATCCAGATTAAATGGCTGGGGATCGTCAACATTATCGCGGAGCGCGAAATTATGCCCGAGCGCATTCAGCATAGCATGCGTCCCGGCGAACTGGCCGTGACCGTCGATCCGCTGATGGAGGATACCCCGCAGCGCGACACCATGATTGCCGACTTTGAAACCATCGATGGTAAACTTGGCGACGGCGACCCCGCCGCCCGCGTTGCGCAGATCATCTGCGAAGAACTGGGCCTCTCCACTGTCAGTGAAGAGAAAAATGTACCCGTCGTCGATGACCCCGCACAGAAGGAGACCGAGCCCGAGGTAGAAGCTGAGCCCGAGGTGGAGACTGAGGCTGAGCCCGAGGTGGAAGTTGAGCCCGAGATTGAGACTAAGCCCGAGGTGGAGACTAAGGCTAAGCCCGAGGCTGAGGCTAAGCTCGAGGTGGAGGCTGAGCCCGAGGTGGAGGCTGAGCTCGAGGTAGAAGCTGAGCCCGAGGTGGAGACTGAGCCCGAGGTGGAGGCTGAGCTCGAGGTAGAAGCTGAGCCCGAGGTGGAGGTTGAGACTGAGCCCGAGGTGGAGACTAAGGCTAAGCCCGAGGCTGAGGCTAAGCTCGAGGTGGAGGCTGAGCCCGAGGTGGAGGCTGAGGCTGAGGTGGAGGCTGAGGACGGGCTCAAGGACAGCGAATAACTCGGTTTTTCCAAGGGTTGGAAAAAATCCGGCTGAGTTTTCCAAATTGTGGAACGTTGGGTGGGACGGGTCCGCCGGATGGAAATATATTTATTGGTCGGGAAGATAGGTGCGCAGCAAGCGTTTGTAACTCAAAACTTCCAAGGGTTGGAAACAGAAGGTAGAATGTCTGGAAGTTTATGAGTGAAACCACCGCCAAACCGTTACTGGATGTTCAGGGGCTCGAAGTGCACTTCGGGTCTCTTGTGGATCCTGTCCGCGCGGTGGATGGTGTTGATTTCCAGATTTTCCCCGGCGAAATTGTCGCGTTGGTCGGCGAGAGCGGCAGTGGCAAAAGCATCAGCGCGCTGTCGCTGGCCAAACTGATCCCGCAGCCCGCCGGACGCATCGCCGGCGGAAAAATAATTTTCCAGGGTTTGGAAATTTTGGAGCAGAACGATTCCAAACTTCGGAAACTCCGCGGCGAAAAAATCGCCTACATCTTTCAGGAGCCGGCCACATCGCTCAATCCGGTCTTTACGGTCGGTTGGCAGATCGGCGAGGCGATCCGCCTGCACCGCAAAGGCGTCAAGGTGAAAGCCGAAGTGCAAAAACTGCTCGCCGATGTCGAACTGCCCGACCCGAAGCGCATGGCCAGCGCCTATCCGCACGAGCTTTCCGGCGGCATGCAGCAGCGCGCCATGATCGCCATGGCCCTGGCGTGCGATCCGGATCTGCTCGTCGCCGACGAGCCGACCACCGCGCTTGATGTGACCGTTCAAAAACAGATTCTCGACCTGCTCGTCGAGCTGCGCAAAACGCGCGGGCTGTCCATTCTGCTCATTACCCATAACCTCGGGATCGTTGCGGATGTTGCCGACCGGGTGTATGTGATGAACAATGGAAAAATTGTTGAGCATGGCGAAACCCGCTCCGTGCTGACCGACCCGCAGCACGACTACACCAAAAAACTTCTCGCTGCCGTTCCAAGATTGAGGGGCAAGAGTGAAGGATCGCCCACGAATCACACGAATGGACACGAATATGGGACCGTATCTGCTGATTCGTGAAAATTCGTGTGATTCGCGGGAAAATTATTTTTATGAATGAACTTTTGACAGTTGAAAACGTGAGTGTGCGCTACGGCGCGCTAGAGGCGGTGCGCAATGTGAGCCTGTCGCTTTCTGGCGGCGAAACGCTTGGGCTGGTCGGCGAGAGCGGATGCGGCAAGAGTTCACTCGGCCGCGCGATTTTGGCGCTGGAGCCGATTGCCGGAGGGCGGGTCGGCTTTGACGGGTGCGATGTTCATGCGCTGAAGGGTGCGGAGCTGAAACAGTTTCGCTGTCAGGCGCAGATGGTTTTTCAGGATCCGTTCGGATCGCTTAATCCGCGTTTAAGTGTCGGCGCGGCGATTGAAGAGGTGCTTTTTGTCCACGGGCTCGGAGGAGGGCGCGCGGGCCGCCGCGAGCGGGCCGCCGCTTTGTTTGAGGATGTCGGTCTCAACCCCGACTGGCTGCGGCGCTATCCGCACGAGTTCAGCGGTGGGCAGCGCCAGCGAATCGGCATTGCGCGCGCGCTGGCTCTGGAGCCGAAGTTGCTGGTGGCAGACGAGCCGGTCTCCGCGCTCGATGTGTCTGTGCAGGCCGATATTGTCCGGCTACTGAAACGGCTTCAGCGCGAGTACGGGCTGGCCTATCTGTTTATCGGCCATGATTTGGCGGTGGTGCGCGAAATGAGCGACCGTATTGACGTGATGTTCAACGGCGAAATTGTTGAAGCCGGTTCGTCGGATCAGGTGTGCGACGAGCCGCAACATCCCTATACAAAGAAACTACTTTCCGCGGTACCGGATATCGATACAGCGTTGAGTATGGAGTGATGGAGTAGAAAAATTATGGATTTATGGACAAAAGAAGAATTTTCAACACGTCAATAATCCGGTATTCCATTATCCCTTAAGGAGAACATATGAAAAGTGAAACACCCCTTCGTGAAATCAACGCTTGGGCCCGTGCCGGATTGATGGGGAGCTGGGGTCGGTCCATGGGCGTGATCGTGGTGTACGCAATTTTGCTGGTCGGCGTTGTGACGGTTCCGTATGCCGGAGTCATCCTGATGTTGATTTTCGCACCGGCGCTGGTTGCGGGAATACACATGTATTTTTTGGCATGCGTGAGAAAGATGCACAATCCTCTCAGCCTGCTCCTTGATGGATTCGGCCAGTTCGGAACCTCTTGGTGCGCCTTTATGCTGGCGGCACTAGTCATGCTGGCCTGGACGGCTCCGATTATGGCGTTGATACCGGCTGTTGTTTTGTTTGTGCATCTCGATCCAGCCACGTTCCCCGCATACACCCTGCCGGCGATTTATGCGCTTATTACGCTGACGGCGAGCGGTTTGCTGATTGCGCTCCAGATGCGCTATTATTTCGTGCTCTACCTCGTGGCGGATGATCCCAGTCTGCGGGCGCGGGAAGCTGTGCACCGGAGTGTGGAACTGATGGAGGGGAACTACTGGCGGCTGGCGGTTCTGTGGTTGCGGTTCACCGGTTGGCAGGCAGTGGCCGTGTTGACGGTGGGAATCGGGTTTTTGTGGCTGATTCCCTATATGTGCGCAGCCACCGCGATGTTCTATCGGGATATTAAAGACAGGGCCTAGGGGCGGGTTTCGAGCTTGCCAAGCACGAAGGTGAACTCTAGCATATTCGCCTTTGTGATTTTTAGGGAAATTAAAGGAGATCAGGATGTTTATTCAGCAGATTGCGATGGCCGCACCGCCGGCCGCAGACGGCGCGAAGGCTCCCGGCGGCGGGTTCACCATTGGATGGCTCGTTTTTATGGCGGCCATTTTCTATTTTGTGATGATCCGTCCGCAGCAGCGGCGCGAAAAAGAGCGCAAAGCCATGATCGCCGCCGTAAAGACCGGTGAGCGCGTGGTGCTCAGCAGCGGGATTATCGGTGAGATAGTGAATGTCAAAGAAAAGACCGTGATCGTGTGTGTTGCCGACAACACCAAAATCGAGGTGTTGAAGAGCGCAGTGGCGCAGATTATTGAAAAGGGCGAAACCCCAGAAGAAGTCAAAGCTTAACTTTTTGGAAAAACAGATTATGGATAAAAACGCACTTTGGAAATGGATTTTTCTGATCGCGATCATCGCGTGGTCGCTGGCGCTGGTTACTCCTTTTGAGGAGAAAGTCAAATACGGTCTCGACCTACAGGGCGGGGCCAGTTTCACCGTTCAGGTCGATCGTGATAAAGTCGCGGAGCTGATCAAAGAGGAAACTCCCGACATCAGCGCGGCGGCTCTGGCTAAAGAAATCGATGAAAACGTCAAAGTCGCCAAGGACGTCGCACTTGAAGTGATCCGTAACCGTGTTGACGGCTTGGGAATCGCCGAGCCGGAAATTTATCCCCAGACCGACACCGACAACATCATTATCCGTCTGCCGGGTATTGATGCCGAAAACATTCAGGAAGCCACCTCACTGATCGAACGCGCCGCGTTCCTCGAATTCCGTCTGGTGCATTCTGAAAACGACGCGTGGGTGGCCGAACTGATGGCGTCGCACATGGCGCCGCCGGGTTTCAAAATCCCCGACGTCCCCAATGCCGACTACTACATCCGCGATCTGGCGGTTGAAGACGCCGACACCAAGGATTTTGGCAGCTTCGGCTTCCGTGGCAAAGCGCAGTTCATGCTTCAAAAAGATAGCCTGCGTGATGGCTCCACCATTTTCCGCCCGATGTACATTGAAGTGCGCAACCAGCTTCCCGGCACATCGCTCAAAGACGCATCCGCTCAGTACAACCAGAACAATCAGGCGTACATTTCTATGAAATTCGACAGTACCGGCGCGGATCGCTTTGCCCGTGTGACTGCCGCGTATGCGCCGAACGGGGACAACAACCTGCAGAGTGATGTAGGCCGCCGCCTCGCGATCGTTATGGACGGCACGCTGTACTCCGCGCCGACCATTCAGGAAGCCATCTACGGCGGTACCGCCCAGATCACCGGAAGCTTTTCTGCCGAAGAGGCGATTCGCCTCTCCAACGCGCTGCGCGCCGGTTCGCTCAAAGCGCCGCTCGAAATCATCCAGAAATTGGAAGTCGATCCCTCGCTGGGACGCGACTCCATTCAGAGCGGGATCCGCGCGGTTATTTTCGGCGGAGCCGCGATTCTGATTTTCATGATGTTCTACTATCTGCTGGCCGGGGTCATCGCCAACATCTCCCTGCTGCTGGTGATGGTTCTGCTTCCGTTTGGAATGTGGTTTGCTTCCGGCATCTTCGGGTTGTTTGCAGCCGAAGGCGGCGGGCAGGCCGGTTTGCCGGTTCTGACGCTCCCGGGTATTGCCGGTATTGTGCTCACCATCGGAATGGCCGTGGACGCCAACGTACTGATCTTCGAACGTATCCGTGAAGAGCTTCGCGTCGGCAAAAGCGTTCTCAACGCCATCACCTCCGGTTACAGCAAAGCCTTCAGTACCATCATGGATGCCAACGTCACCACGTTGCTGACCGCCGGTATTCTCTTCTGGCAGGGTTCGGGTGCCATCCGCGGATTCGCCGTCACCCTGAGCGCCGGTATTCTCGTCAGCATGCTGATGGTTCTGGTCTTCACCCGTCTATTCCTCACCACACTGGCGGAGAAAGCCAAACTCAAGAGCCTGAAGATGCTCACCATCGTCAAGGCCAACACCAAAATCGACTTTGTCGGCAAACGGGTTCCGGCCATTGCGCTTTCGCTCCTGCTGATTGCCGGAACTTGGGTTATGTTTGCTCAGAGGGGTCAGGACAACTTCGGAATCGACTTCACCGGAGGAACCTCCTATCTCTTCCGCTTCGCGCAGCAGCCTGCGGTTGAGGAAGTCCGCGAAACCCTCGCCACCGCCGGGATCTCCGACGCCACTATTCAGTATCAGCACGACCTCGGCGATCTCGACGTCTCCAAAGACACTCTCGAAGTCAAGATCGGCTTTGAAGAAGGCGACATCGCTCTAGCCGCCATGCAGACCGCGTATGCCGACTCCGGCATCGTGGAAGCCGGTGAAGAGAAGATTGGGGCCCAGGTCGGTGCCGAGCTTCAGAAAAAGGGAATCACCGCCATCGTGTTCGCCATGATCGGGATCATCATCTACATCTCCATCCGCTTTGAATTTTCCTTCGCGGTTGGTGCCATCGTTGCGCTACTGCATGACGTGCTCATCACCGTCGGCATCTATTGCTTACTCGGTCGCCAGCTTAGCTTGCCGATTATTGCCGCGCTGCTGACCATTGTCGGATACTCGGTCAACGACACCATCGTTGTGTTCGACCGTATCCGCGAGGACATCAAGCTGATGAAAGGCAAAGCCTCGTACAGCGAGATTGCCAACCTATCGATCAATCAGACCCTGTCGCGTACGCTGCTGACCTCCATCACGACGCTACTGACCGTCATTATGCTGACTGTTTTCGGTGGCGGTGCCATCAACGACTTTGCGGTGGCTCTGTTGATTGGGGTGATGGTCGGTACCTACTCCTCCATCTTTATCGCCACGCCGGTCGTCCTGCTCTGGCATAAAGAAAAGAAAGTATAGAGTTATCCGTTATCGGGTATTCGAGAACAGCGTGGATCGAAAGTCCGCGCTGTTTTTTTTGTTGAGACATGAACAAAAAGTGGAAATTTAAAACGTGCGATGACGCACTGGCGGAACAGTTTTTCCAAACATTGGAAAATCTGCCGCGGCCGCTGGCGGCGCTGCTCGCGCAGCGCGGTTGCAAAACCGCCGACGAAGCGCGCGAGTTCATGAACCCCGCGCTCTCCACGTTGCGCGATCCCTTTGAACTGCCCGATATGGACCCAGCGGTTGAGCGCATCCGCCGGGCTCTTGCCGACGGCGAAAAAATCACCGTCTTTGGTGACTACGACGCCGACGGCGTTTGCTCCACCGCGCTCATGGTTCGCTTTTTACGCGAGCTCGGCGGCAGTGTCTCCGCCTACATCCCCAATCGTCTGGAAGATGGCTACGGCCTTTCGTCCGAAGCACTCTCCGTTTGTGTGGAGCAGAACAACCCGTCGCTGATCGTCACCGTCGACTGCGGCACCAGCTCCATCGAGACCGTGGAGGCCGCGCGTGCGCGGGGAATTGATGTGGTCATTACCGACCACCACGAGCCGGGCGGATTGGTGGCAGACGCCGTCGCCGTCGTAAATCCCAAGCGGGTGGAAAAACATCCCGCTTCCATTCTGGCTGGAGTGGGGGTTGCCTTTAAGGTTTGCCACGCGCTGATCAAAGCCGGCCGCGATGCAGACTGCTCCATTTGCGCCGCCGTGGATCTAAAAAAATATCTCGATTTTGTCGCCGTCGCCACCATCACCGATATGGTGCCGCTACGCGGCGAAAACCGCGCGCTGGTGCGCGCCGGGTTCCAAGCCTTGGAAAACTCCATCTGGCCGGGCTGGAACGCGCTCAAAAAGCTGGCCGGGCTCACCGGACCGCTCGAAACTTGGCACGCTGGTTTCACCTTCGGCCCGCGCATCAACGCCGCCGGACGCGTCGGCCGCGCCGATGCTGCGCTCGAACTCTTTCTCACCGATCTGCCGGCGCGCGCCGACGAGCTGGCGCAGCTGCTCGACGAAGCCAATCGCGAGCGGCAGGAGATCGAAAAAGGCATCGTCAAAGAAGCCATCGACGAAATCGACGAAACTTTCGATAAGGAAAAGAATTTCGGCATCGTCATTGCGCGGGAAGGGTGGCACGCCGGCGTCATCGGCATTGTCGCCTCGCGCCTTGTTCAACGCTACGGCCGCCCCGTCGCCGTCATCGGCATGGACGGCGAAAGCGGCCGCGGCTCCTGCCGCAGTATTGACGGCTTCAGTGTGCTCGACGGACTCAACGCTTGCGCCGATCTCTTGACCCAGTTTGGCGGGCACGACATGGCCGCCGGCCTCGAAGTCGAGGCGTGCAACCTCGAAGCCTTCAAAGAGCGCTTTAACGCCTTTGCCGCTGAACAGTTTAAAGACGCCGACCTCAGCCCAGTTCTGAACATCGACCGCGCGGTGGACCTAAATGAAATGGATAATGCGCTGATGGACGGCCTTAAACGCACCGGCCCCTTCGGGCAGGAAAATCCGGAGCCGATCTGGGCGGTGATGAATGTGGAAGTCGCCGGGGCAAAAATTCTCAAAGAAAAGCACCTCAAACTGACGCTGGTTAACGGAAATTCGCGCATCGACGCCATCGGCTTTAACATGGCTGAAAAACTTTCGTCCGGACCGGTCGACGCCGCCTTTTCTCTGCACGAAAACACTTGGAACGGCCGCACATCCCTTCAGCTCAATTTGAAGGATATCCGTCCAGCACAGGGGTAGGGGTTAGGGTCTTGGGAACGATTCGCGTCACTCTGAGCGGGCGGCCTGTCCGCCATAGCTCGCAGAGCGGCGGCGGGAGCCAGCGATGGAGTGCAGGCGGTGGTTCGATTTTTTTTGTTTGTTTAGATGCGGTTTTTTGTATTACGAACAATGGTTTAATTCAGACTGTAAGAGGTTAACTGTTTTATGCTGGTGGCTAATACCCCAAAGCCCTCGACTTCCAACAAAAATGTTCTTTTCACTTCGCCAACATTTCTGTCGTACCATGTAGTTTCTAAGGAGGTGTACGCCACGGTGAACCCACCCTCGCTATAGGTCCCTGTCATTTGGGATTCGACTTTAACCGTATTCTGGAACGAACCGGAAGGGACAACAACCATTCCATAATCAATGGAAACGGTTTCGTGCAGTACGGCTTGACTAAAACCCGACTCCGGTGAGGGAACAATAATGGCGGGTCCTTGAACCCCCGGAACAAATTCATTAAAAGGAGCCGGTTCGGGTGGGTTTTGAAACACCTCTCCATCTACAGGATCATTCCCTCCGACAAAGAACATACCTGCCGACATATCCCTCAAAACATATTGCGTTTCAGACCACTGTGTTCCATCTGTATAAGCACTTATTTCAAGAACAGCATATCCATTTTTCATTGAATATCTCTCTACCTTTTCAACCCGGTTGTAAGAAATGATCCCATCAGGATCCTCTTCCCGAATGGAGTAATTCCACTCGCTTCCCACCTCAAAGCAGGCTGGGTTAAAAGACACAGAAAACTCATCCGATCGTTTTGTTCGATAAAAGCCCTTTGACGTTCCTTCCAATAAATTGGTAGACACCATACTTGCTCCAGTTCCAAATATCTCTTCGTCTACCGGAGTCCAGTTTTTTAAATCCTCGGAAAACTCCACTGTGTATTGTTTGTCGCGAGTGGAGTTAAATCGCACCTCTGCCAGACCATTACTCACACTCAGACTTACGGTCTCTTCAGCAAAACCCATACTTCCCAACAAAACGAGAAACATGATTTTATAAATCTCTTTTTTCATACGTATACAACCCAAGCTAATTTTTATTATATCGAATGAGAAGGCTGATCGCCTTTTGTAAAAATGCGATCCAGCCAACTGTTGGCCGAACCAAAATAAATTGACCCGCAAAGCCCCTTCTCTGTCGTCCCTGTCTTCTGTTCCTGTAGCCGGTGCAGTCGACGGCGAAAAGAAAGGTGTCAGTCCTAAGAAAGGTGTCAGTCCTATTATTTTAGTGTTTTCTTCAAAGAAAGGTGTCAGTCCTATTATTTTAGTGTTTTCTTCAGTTCGGAAAGAATCCCTTTTCCTGAGACTTCCACTTCCCGAACGTACTGCGACATATTCGATACACAACCCATATGAACCTGCCGAGCG
>Ga0307990_1000410_pt1 | contig 39187 bp, 25 predicted proteins | sample EllFjometagen129_FD_203168 | JGI IMG/M metagenome (GOLD analysis project Ga0307990, IMG submission 203168) | Marine microbial communities from Ellis Fjord, Antarctic Ocean - #129 | ecosystem: Environmental > Aquatic > Marine > Unclassified | place: Southern Ocean | collected 2014-10-08
GGGAGGTGGCATAGGCAATAAAGATAAATATTTGTATAGGATGTTTTTAGGATTACTTTTTACAGGCAACAAACTCTGACAGGGTTTTCCCATAGGGATTCCTTCGGAAGAAACCCTGTCAGAGTTCTAACAGAACACACCAAACATAGAAAGAATTCGCAGTGCAACCGGCGCTTTGGATTTAAAGTTAAGCCGCGATCAGTGGTTCAGGATTTGGACAACAAGTGCGGGGCATGAAGTGCCTTAAGATATCCACAATAGCATAAAGCATTTTATTGGAGATCGGGAAAATAACCTTTGTAATCCGGGAGGTCGTAACCTTACGAAAATACACCTTAAAAATTCTGGTTTAAATCATCTTCCCAATGAAGTAAGAAAGAACCAGCACAAGCCCCGAAATAAAAATTAATATACTGCCTGATGTACGTAAAGGTTTGAAAACAGGGTGTTTATAAACAATAAGTACCGGAATAAAATATAAAAACAGCGAGTTTAAAGGCGCGATCAGTTCACCAAATAATGCTATGATGTTCACATTGGTAATGGTTATCAACCACAGTGAAATTATACTTACCGAATAAAAAATAATTTCTGATTTTACTTTTACTGATTTTGTTGCAACAAAAAAACTTGAAAACAGTTCCAGGCTGCTTGATCGTAAGCCAAGGGCTACACCAAAAAATGAGGTAGTGAGCGCCAGCAGACTAATTGCAGGACCAAAATCTTTGAGAAAGGGCTTGTTGGAAATGTCGCCTAATAGTGCCAGCACAGTGATGTTTTCGAGGTTTGCCTTTTTTAAATCCTCAACATTCAAAGCGAAAACACAGGAAAAAACAAACAGCAGCACAAATGCCAAAAGTAAGACCACTGTTATTTTTAAAACCCCTGAGGATTTTTTCCCAACTTCTTCTGATGAACCACCTTTTTCCCGGAAGCTTATCACCATGGGTGAGATCGCCGAAAAAAACATAAAAGACATAATTAATATGGGGAAAACCATGAAAAACTGTTTCACAAATTCATGAAAGGAAGGGAATGCCATTAGTCGGCTGAAATCCCACATACCTGCGAGCAGCAGCGAAAGGATGAGCAACAAAATAATAAGAATAACGCTTAAAATCCCAAGTGCTTTAATAAGGGTTCCCTTACCAAATTTTAGGATGGTAAAAAATAACAGTAGCACTACAAGACTCAGGTATGGGCTTTTTGCCGGATTAGAACCGGTGATATTGTTATGATAAAAAAAATCTCCTAAATCATTGTTTAGCCCAATGGAATAGGCCAACAACAAAAGAAAAAGAAAAATAACAAACAAGATATTAATTAGCATACCTGTTTTTTTTCCTAAAAAGAGTTTTACAGCACCGGTATAGTCAACTGGTTTTGGAGTATTATTTATGATGCGACTGTATAAATGCTGCGAAGGATAAACCAGTGGGTAGGCCAGCAATGATGCGGCTATTAAAACCCATATACCCCCCAGGCCAGCCTGGATTGGAAGAAACAATATCCCTGCGCCAACAGCAGTTCCGAACAAGGTAAATATCCAATAGGCATTTTCAACCCGGGTGTTTTTATTTTTCTTCATCATTTTAAAACTTTACAAAAATTGGTTCTACTACCATTTTTGTGGATGTAAATAATGGTGATCACTTTAAATAGATTTCTCCCGGCAAAACTTGCTTAGCAATTTTTTTGGTCGAAATGACCCCGCAATTGTGTTGAGTTGGGAGGAGGGGAATCGGGCGCGAAGCGCCCGATTCCCCTCCTCCCACAACCACAACGCTAATGGTGTCACCTCGAAGGAGTTTGCGACTGAGAGGTCTGTTTTTTAACACCTTATAAATACTTGTCATTAGTAAAGAGTGCAGTCCCGCACGTGCGGGAAGAAATCTATTGACAAATTTTTATCACCAACGACTACGTAATCATTAATAATTTACTTTCCACTAAATTCGCAGTAGTACCCAAAAATCTAATAAACACTTCATCAAATGTTCCACAAATTTATTATTTTTACAATACTTTATATTCCTGCCAATAACACAAAATTTATTATTAACTAAATATTATAACACAAATAAAAAAATGGAAAAATCAGCAATTGAAGGCTTCGAAATACACGAAATTAAAACAGATGATGAAATTGAAAAGTGCATCGACTTACAGGGCGAAATCTGGGGGCTCGATGAACGTGGATGCATGTCGCCGATTACACTAAAGGCGATGGTTGCTGAAGAACATAAGACCGGGATTGTTATAGGAGGATTTCTGAATAATGAAATGATTGCTATACAGATTGTCATGCCGACCATGGAACATCAAACGGCCTATGGGCACATGATTGGAATTCTTGAGAAGTACCGGAATTTACATATCGGGCAACTTCTGCAGGAACACCTATTTCCCATTCTCAGGAAATGGAATTATAAAAAATATCTGTGGACCTACGAGCCATTAGAAGGTAGAAATGCGAACAACTACATCGATAAATCAGGTGCACGTGTTACTCAATACCTACCGGATTACTACAAAGTAAAAGACAAAATGAGTGGCGGAATGTCCATTGATAGATTTTTGGCTGAAGTACACCTTGACGATGCTTTTCATCTGAGCAATTTGCATAAAAAGATAGCACCTATGAGTCTGGAAGAAGCCCTCGTTAATATCCCGGTGGTCACATCCCAAAATTTTCCTGATGCTGATTTGGTGCTTGTAGAAATACCTGACGACCTGCAACATCTTAAAAAAACCGATATGGAAATGGCGAAAAAGTTTAGGCTCGATACACGAAAAATATTTACCGAATACATTAATAAGCGGGGTTTTGTTTCTGAATACCTTTATAGCGGAACTATTGATGATCGACGACACAACTATTACCTTCTGGAAAAACCAAAAAACCTGAAATAGACATGAATATTCCAACACATCAGATATTTAATACCCAAACACAAATAGCCCTTATGAATAGGGTGGAATCATACCTGGGAGAAGATTGTGATGAATTCAATAAATATGGTGATGCTATAAAAAAAACAATCTTCAAAAAATTTATAAGTTCGACATCGGAAGAAACTGTGACGGATTTTCACCACTCATTAGGGAGGTGATGGAACAAACAGATATCACAAAAGAAGCCGTTAAAAATCTTGTTGACTATCCTGACAATCATTACCGTTTGTTAACATCTTACCTTTCCAAACTTTATGGAGTAAACCCAAAATGCATTGTAATTGGATCAGGCCTCGAAAATATGATCGACATTCTTTCGAGGGCAATTTTAACAGTGAATGACAAATACCTGCTGCCGACACCTAATTTTAGTTTGTTCGAAGAGTTTTCATCACGAACAGGTGCCATCCCTGTTTTTGTTCAGCTTAATAAAGAAAATCGATACCAATGGACATCTGCTACTGCCGATGAAATTATTAACTGCATAAAAAACCTTTCACCGAAAATACTATGGATGAGCAACCCCGTAAACCCCACAGGACAATTTATCGAACATGAAATGCTCGAAAAAATTATCGCCGAAGCCAACCGCTACAATTGTATTGTGGTTGTGGATGAAGCTTATGGCGAATATACAGACCAGGATAATGAATTTAACACCTGTATTAAATTTATAGATAAATATCCTAACCTTGTCGTACTTCGAACCCTTTCGAAAATCTTTGGATTGCCAAGCATTCGTATCGGGTATATGGCAACTAAAAACCCTGACATCATTGAGATTACAAAATTGTACAGGCAGGTTTTCCCATTTTCATGGTTTTCGCTTTTCGTGGGGCAAATCGCGTTGGTCGATCAGGAATATCCTGCCCTGAGCCGCAAGCTAAATATTGAAAGAAGAACGCGCTTATTCCAACACCTCGACCAACTTGACGGGTATGAATACCTTAAATCCGAGACATGCGTGTTTTTGTTGAAAAGTAAAACAATTTCAGGTGGTGAGCTTGTGGATAAACTTGAATCCAAAGGATATTTTGTTGCCAACCATAATTTAATTTCGGGTATTAAGGGTGAGAATTATGTAAGGCTAACTGTGCAAAATGATGATGACAACAATTGCCTCGTGGAAACACTGAAAAATTTAAATGGATAAAATCATATATGAAAAACGCGGACAACATATTCTACAATGCTTTCGATTATTTGGATGATGAAAAAAGAAACAAGCTTACCCTTGACAAAATTAACCACCTGCTTGGTTTTGCACGTGAAAATTCAGATTTCTATAGTGCCCGCTTACCCAAAAAAGAGATTGTCTCGCTAACAGAATTCAGGAATATCCCTATTTTAACCCAGCAGAATTTGAGGGAGAATTTGCCACCTTACCACCAGGGCATTATCACAAAGCCACTTTCGGAGGCTTATATGTTTACCAGTGGCGGGACCACCGGGATACCAAAATTTACATTTTATGCCCTCGAGGATATAAACAAGCAGGGATTTTTATGTGCCAAAGGTTTGTTTTTGCCAGGCATCCGAAATGATTCACGGGCGGCAAATATGATGAACGCGGGGAACCTGTGGGCCTCGTTTACTTTTGTTAATAAAGCCCTCGAACATTGTGGAAGCCTGATTTTACCAATCGCTGCACAAACGGGTACTGAGGCAACCGTAAATTATATGCGCTTGTTCAAGGTTAATGCTGCCATCGGCATACCTTCATTTTTTATTTCATTAGCCGATTATTGTGGAGAAAATAATATTACTGATCTTGCAATCGAAATATTGGCTACAGGAGGTGAACAAATTTATCCTGAAGCAAAAAAACACATCAGCAGGGTTTTGGGTGTTAAGAAATTTGTGTCGGCCGGTTACTCTTCAAACGACACCGGATTGATTGGCTTTAACTGTGAAAAACTTGAAGGAAGTCTCCACCATATCCACGAGGACAGCGTGCATGTTGAAATTGTTGACCCTGACACAGGCCATGCTGTCGAAAACGGGAAGGCAGGAAAAATACTTGTAAGCTGTCTCGATCGGTTTATGATGCCACTTATCAGGTACAATATTGGGGATATGGGACGCATTCTCGATAAACCCTGTGAATGTGGCCGCAAGTTAAAGTTACTGGAACTTATGGGCAGATCGGACGATACCTTGATAATTGGAGGATATAATATCAACCCTTCCGTAATCTCAAAACTTATAAGCCATTTTGATGCACTCTCTTTTCATTTCCAAATTATTGCCAAAACCATTGAGGTTAAAGATGTGTTACAGGTAAATATCGAAACCAAAGGAAATGTCCCAAGGGAGAAACAGCAAACTATTGAACAACAATTCTTGACACTTTTGATGCAGGAAGAAAATGCTTTAACATTTTTATATGATACAAAAGCGATCAATTTACCACAAGTATTTGTATCCAATCCAAACTCGCTGCCACGAAATCCTAAGACCGGAAAGCTAAAGCAAGTGATCGATCAAAGGAAAGCTTGATTTGGGCTATGCTATAAGAAGACTGAAAATTCAGAACAGCATTATTAGTTAGTTGCTACAGATTCTCCGTTTCTCCCTTTCTGTGTGAAATTATTTCGCTTATTAATTATGATGAGAATGCAAAATACAAATCCCAGAAATAAAAATATTGCACCGGCAAAATAGGCTGTCCGAAAGCCCCGAACCATGAGGTGTCGCGACATAGCGCTGATCATGTTTTCGCCATTACCCCCTGTTCCCATCGAAAATAGTATTTCAAAAATCACCACTCCCAGGATCATGCTCAACCTGCTCAAAGTGCTGAACATCCCCGAAGCAGCCCCACGCTGGCCGGGGGCAACACTATTCATCACCATGTTGTTGTTGGGCGAAATAAATAAACCCATAAATATACCTAGCCAAACCATAATCAATAATACCGGAAATATACTTTCTGTGTCGAGAAAAATTGAAAAAACCAAACATCCGATTCCACTAAAAAGAGTGGCAACAGCACATAGTATTTCAGGCCTGATTCTGTCGGATGCCTTTCCTGCCAATGGCCCGGAAATCATATATACCAACGAATAGACCATCAGCACAAGACCACTGTTTTGAGTCGTCAGCCCGGCAAAGCTGGTGAGATAAAATGGTAGCACAAAAAAGTTTCCTGAGAGAAAGATAAATACAAAAACCGTTGCTAAGGTTGAAAATGTAAACACCCGGTTTTTAAGGAGCAAAAAATCGAAAACCGGATTTGTTGATATTTTTTCAACAATGATAAGTGTCGTGAAAAGAAAAATAAAGGCCAAAGACAGCAGGATGGTTTTCGTGGAATCCCAGCCCATGTCCTGACCCTGACTTAATACAAAAGTGAGAATTGCAATCGCTAAAAAGCTGATGAGAGATCCCGTTACATCAAATCTTTTTGGCTGGGTTTGTCCTTTATCAGGTCTTGAATTGGGAATAACCCTATAAGTAAAAAATGCTGCGGTCAGACCAATCGGTACGTTGATGAGGAAAATCCAATGCCAGGAAAAGTTTCCGGTAATAAAACCACCGAGAGGCGCTCCAAGGGTCAGTCCCAGAGCAGCAAAGGTAGAAAGAAGCCCAAATGCCCAGCCGGTAATTGCAGAAGGTAAATACCTCGAAATGATTGTAAATGGGGCGACCGTCATAATAGCGGCACCGATTCCTTGTATTGCACGCGAGATGTTCAGCATTAACAGCGATTCAGAAAGACCACATGCCAGCGATCCTGATACAAAAATCAAATAGCCATAGAGCAAGAAATTCCGCAGACCTAATGTATCAGCCAGCTTACCCGCAATGAGCATAACTCCCACCAAAAACAGCAGGAATACTACCACTACCCCTGACACAGCATTCATGTCAACGTGAAAAAAAGTGGCAATTTCAGGAAGGGAAATGTTCACAATATAGCTGTCGAGGGAAGCCATAAATGCTGCAAAACATAAAATTATGACGATGGGATATTTTTCTCTTTTTAATTCCTGAATATGCGTATCCATTTATCTAAATCTTTTACTATTCCTATTCAAACTTTCTCCCTGAAAGCAGCATCAAATATCCATTTAATAGCGAACCAAAGGTAAAAAAAAAGACAAGTTTGAAATATTCATTAATTTGGATAGTGTCATTTTTATTCGCTTAACGCCTATATGTTTCAAGCAATAAAAGCGAATATGAAAATCCCATCGTGCATTCGGAGCTTTGAATTTGGATTTCGGTCGCGATTAATGGTTCAGAATTTAAACCGCAAGTGCGGGGCAGGAGATTCTATAAAAATGTGTAATAGTCTAATGCCGCTAATTAAGATTGAATTTCAGAGGAGAAAGTTTTCCAATGCAACAAACTCTGACAGGGTTTTGAACCCTGTCAGAGTTCAAATAAGGATACACCAAACCGGAACAGAATCCATCGCGCAGCAGGTGCTTTGGATTTGGAATTAAGCCGTGATCAGTGGTTCAGGATTTGGTCGGCAAGTGTGGGGCAGGAGATTTCCTAAAACCAGACCTTTTGACATAATGTTATTTTTTACTTGATGATGAAGGAATTCTATTTTCTAATCCCACTTTTCTTTTTGCAATTCCCACCGGGGTTGCGGCATTTTTATCAGGCTAGCCGGGGGCTTTTGGGGGGGCTTTCAGGGTGAGGATAATAAAGTCGTTAACGACCTTAAGGCCCTCACGCTGAAAAGACCAACGCAAATATGCGGAAAGCGGCAGAGCTGCGCAATCTTTGTAGCAAACGCATTCCTATGAACCACCACAGGTGCAGAGCACCGAAATATCCATTCCCGAAACACCAATTCCATTTTTAATATTACGGTGCTCTGCACCTGTATGGCAAGCTCCGCCAGCTGGCGGAGCGACAATACTCGCCTTGCAGCGATGTGGGTTTGTAGAAAAATGAACACATCATTGTATCATGAGGTGCAGCCCGCCTTGCCTTCGAGGCAGGCGCACCGACAATATTAATTAATGGAACACGGTTGGGTTTTTCAGCAAACCCTACTTAAATGATTTTAACTAAATTCATGCAGCGAACTGCATAAATTTCGATGAATTTGTGCAGTTCGCTGCATGAATTACGTAATAAGATTGTAAATATTTGGAGTGGTGTGATGCAATAATTAGCGCAGGTATTTGAAGTAAAATTTAATAAATTTGAAGATTTAAGGTTGAAGATTGAAGATGTTGGTAACATTCAGCAAAATCTTAAATCTTAAATCTCAAATCACTAATCGTCAATCATAAATCCAAAATCAATTTTCCCTGACTTTAATAATCCATGCAGCCTACTGCGCCACCTCCATAATTTTTTTCATCGGAATTTTATCCAGCATGGCAGTAACCTCATCTTCGCTTTGCACTCCCGAGCAATTAAAGGCAAAAAGTGTGGAGCCAAAAGCCAGTTGAACATCATAACTTGCCGAGCCATCCTCGATGGTGTTTTTGGTGAGCAAGGCTTTTTGGCCGTCAACCTTTATCCGTTTTTGGTTGGGATCGGTAGCAAAAAATATCGGCATATTAAGCATAATGTTTAGCCCTGCCATGAGTGGCGAATCACTGACAATCTCGATGGAGGCATCGCTGGTTTCGGCTGCATAATTGCGGTGTACAAATAGTCCGGCATAGCCTGTATTCATTCCTGTAACATTATCCTGATCTTCCACCTTTTGCATTCCTGATAGTTCATCAGGGAGCAAGGCTAAAATATCCCGGCCAATGGCCTGGTTTATTTCCTGAAGTACTTGTTGTAATTCGAAACGGGCACTTTCGAGATTCCCCGATTTATATTCCGAAACGGCTTTGTCCAATAAAGTCTCCGCATCCTGTGCGTTTATATTTACGGCCAACATTAAGAAAGCGGCCAATAGTGTAAACAGATTTTTCATTATTCTCCAAGCTCCTTTTTAATGTTATCGATGTTAATGCTTTCTGCCGCACTCATCATTTCAGCTTCGTTTTCGAAATTTATGCCTTCGGCAACCAAAACCGATGTTTGCCCGATGGGCACACTAAGCTGGTATCCGGAATATTCGTCATATTCAATCACTCCCCGGTATTCGCCCAATTTTACATTTTTGTACTCCTGGTCCGAAGTGGTGGCATAAGCTCCACTGGCAAGGTACATGTTGGCTGCGGTGAGCATGGAAGCATCGTTGCCGATGGTTACCTTGAATTGTTTGTCGTCCTCGCGGTAAACACGTTCGATTATCAAACCTACAAAACCAATTCCGGTACTTGCCACCATATCTTCATCCTTCACATAAGGCAATCCGTTAATTTCTTCGGGCAGGCCTTCCAGCACGTTGTTTCCCATTTCGAGCTCGATACCGAGAATGGCCTGGCGCACAGCAAATCGCGCATCAACATATTGCTTTTTATCGAAAGCTTTTCCTGCATCATCGATGTTTTCGATTACATCAGGAGGGGTGGTTGTTAGCCCTTCGCCACGTGTGTTGGTTGGTGCATTTGGGTTTGAATTGGAATTCCCCGAATTTGAGGTTCCGGTGTTGGCATCTTCAGTGTCTTTTCCAAACACCTCCTCAATAGCTTTGTCTTCTGCCTTGCTTTTAAGTTTCCTTAAAAACTTTCCCTGGGCAGAGAGCTCCTGGGCAGGGAAAATACCAATGAGCAGTGTCATAATAAATACATAAGATAGTTTCTTCATAAACATTAATTTTAGTCTGCAAAACTAAAAATTCTTTGGGCTAATCTTTCATTATTTCAAGATATAAATATTTTATGCTTCATTTATTTGCATATCCTCCAAATAATCTTGTTTTACAGATGGATATACCAGTGATATTGTGCCACTGATTCCGGAATTGTTAATCCTTGCAGGCCACAAGAAGCTCTATTTATTAAACTTTGTATTTATTAAGCACTGATTTAAAACATATCTTATTAATGATTCAATTCCGACTTCGATTAAACCAGAATCATAATAACCAGCTTCCCAAAGTGGAGAAGACTTTTTATGGGGAAATAGGTTGCCTGTGTGAACAATTGAAGACCTTTTCGCATAAACATCTCCAATTATCTTTTTAAGTTCTTTTCTTGAATAGAAACCCTCTGAGTATGTATCAATAAAATTGTTAAACTTATTTGTAACTCTATATTTGTCTTGATGGCAACATTCACATTTTTCAATCTTGGCATTGCGGTGCGTAAAATGTACAAGATTTTCTATTGAACTAACAAATGAAACAATTGTTTGTGACCCAAATATTCTTTTATCGAAACCAGAACTTGTCCCATACCGATATTAGCGAAAGGCTGAACAAAGACGGAATAGAAATTTCACCCCAAACTGTGAGCAGGATATTGAGCGATGCAGGCTTTTCAAAACTAAAAATAAAACACAATGAGCCACTATACTTTCTGGAAGTACTGGAAGAAATCACCCGTGTACTTAAACCGATATGGGAAATAATTCCCAAAGAATAGTCTGATTACAATGGAAAGTTACACCCGGAGAAGACCCTGACATTCCATCGTCCGCAGGTCATCGAAACGTCAAATAGATTTCTTGCCGCACTTGCGGCATCGAAATGACAAAGTCTGAGGCAGTATTGGGGGTGAAAGAAAGTGGGCGCTTTGCGCCCACTTTCTTTCACCCCAACACACCCACCAAAGCCCTGTCATTTCGAAGGAGTGCAGCGACTGAGAAATCTATTTATCCAATAGCTGGTATGAAAATTGAAAAACCTGCCTCGCTGTAAGCTTTGCCTGTTTTAAGGGGATGGGAAACATTAGAACACCTCAAACCTGACAGGTTTTAACAACCTTTCTCTCGTCATAATAAATTTATGTAATTTTATGCCCTGAAACTAAACCAAACCAAAGATGAAATTTTTTTACAACTCGCTGTTAATCACAGCACTCACTTTACTCATTATTTTGCCGTTTTCCGGAAATGCGCAAAAAATTAAACTCTCCGATGGAAACAATGCTTTCAATATTACCCAAACGGATGATCAATCGCTGCATTTCCAAAATCAGCTATCTTCATTTAGTGTACTGGAAATAAGCACAAAAGCAGGGCAGTTTACCCAATTAAACCTGCAAGGGTACAATTACTCTACCGAGGAAGGTGCGCCAATGCTGCCGGTTTTGAAAAGGTTGATTGAAGTGCCTTATGGTGCAGATTTTGAGATAAGGTTTAATAATATCAATGCTAAAACCGTTCAACTCAGCGATTTTAATGTTTCTATTCCTGTTATGCCGGTTCAGCCTTCCGTTTCTAAAAGTGACAATGTGGAGGATTTACCCTTTATAATCGATGATGATATTTATTCGACTAACGACTGGTACGGGCGGGAATTGGCTCGTGTTATTGATTTGGGCGAAATGCGAGGAGTGCGGATGGCGAGGCTCGAAGTTGCCCCTTTCATGTACAATCCTGTAAGTGGGGAATTGCGGGTAACATTGGGCTTCGATTGCGAAATCCGCTTTAAAGGAGCACAAATCTCCAGAACGGAAAATGAAAAATCCAGGGTGTATTCCCCGTGGTTTGAAGCAAGTTTCGATCAACTTATCAATCACCGGAAACCGGAAATGTTTACCGATGGCGGCGATGCCCTGATCGATGTAGCTCCCGTAACTTATATCATTGTCTCCGATCCCATGTTCGAGACCTCATTGCAATCCTTTATCCAATGGAAAACAAAAAAAGGCTTCAATGTGGTTGAGGCTTACACCAACAATCCCCAGGTTGGTACCAGCACAACATCCATCAAAAGCTACCTTAAAAGCTTTTATCAGAGTCCGCCGGAAGGCTACCATCCGCAAACCTTTGTACTTATTGTTGGTGATGTTGCACAAGTGCCGGCATTTAGCGGAAGTGCAGGTAGCCATGTTAGCGATTTGTATTATTGCGAATATACAAACGACATTTTACCGGAATGCTTTTATGGCAGGTTTTCGGCCACCACCCTGGCACAGCTCCAGGCACAAATCGATAAAACTTTAGAATACGAACAATACGCATTCCCCGATCCTTCGTTTCTCGATGAGGTGGTGATGGTGGCAGGTGCTGATAACACCCATCAGCTTACCTGGGGCAATGGCCAGATAAATTATGGTACACAATATTATTTTAACGCTGCTCACGGTTTATATTCGCACACTTACCTGCAACCTGAACCTTCCGGCGGAAACTATTCAACCAACATCCGCCAAAACATAAGTGATGGTGTGGCCTATGCCAATTATTCCGCGCACTGCAGCGCCTCGGGCTGGGCCGATCCGAGTTTTGTAATCAGCCATATATCAGCTTTAACCAACTCGCATCGTTACCCGCTGATGGTTGGAAACTGCTGTTCTTCGGTAGAATTCCAAACTACTTGCTTTGGAGAAGAAATCCTTCGCGCTCCGCTAAAAGGAGCCATTGGTTATATTGGAGGTTCCAACAGCACCTATTGGGATGAAGATTTTTGGTGGGGCGTAGGAATGGAAGCAATTTCCACAAATCCCACTTACAATTCAAGCCATCTGGGCGCTTACGATCGTACATTTCATGATCGTTCCGGTATTACTACCAACGATTGGTTTATTACCCAAGGTCAAATGCCTTCGGCAGGAAACCTTGCTGTAACTCAATCGGGTTCTTTACTTATAAATTATTACTGGGAAATCTACCATCTCATGGGCGACCCTTCTTTGATGGTTTATTTGTCACAAGCTCCTGACCTCACCGCAAGCTATCCCGCATTGATGCCACTTGCAGCCGAAACTTTTACTGTTAATACCGAAGCTTATGCTTATGTGGCCATTTCGAAAAATGGTGTGCTTCATGGCGCTGCACTTACCAATGCTTCAGGAGTGGCTGAAGTGGAATTAACACCCATCACCGAACCGGGTGAAGCCGATGTTGTGATAACCGGGCAAAACCTGAAACCATTTTTTGGAACGGTGCTGGTTTCAACACCCGATGGCCCACATGTTGCGCTGCAAAGCTTTGAAATTGATGATGCTTCAGGCAACAATAATGGAATGTCTGATTACGGAGAAACCATCAGCCTCGACATCAGTATGGAGAATATTGGCAATGCAACAGCAACAAATGTGAGCCTGCTACTCTCCTCAGCAAATAGTTTTGTAACAGTAAATCAGCCTGCTGCTGTCATTTCAACTATTGATGCAGGAGAAATTGTTACCATAAATAATGCTTTTGGAATTAGCATTGCTGAAAACATCCCCGATGGCGAAATCATAAATTTTAACCTGGCAGCCGGCGATGGAACAAATACATGGCAAAGCGCCTTAAGCATTACAGGCCACGCTCCGGTTTTGGAGCATACCGGTTTCTCAATCAACGATCCGGCCGGAAACAATAATGGAATGCTCGACCCCGGTGAAACAGTTTTTCTATCAGTTGAAATTAAAAATAATGGATCGGCTGAAGCTTATGAAACCCTTGGGGAGTTATCCTCATCAAGCTCATTTATAACTATAAACTCTACAGAACCCCAAACCTTTGGTAACATTTTACCCGGAGTAAGCGCCACCTCAAATTTTGAAATCTCCTGTAGCGAAAGTACACCTGCCGGACAAAACATTTCCTTTATTATCGACATCATAGCAAACATGGGTATTACAGCACAAGGCTCATTTTCGCTTGTGGCGGGACAAATACCTGTGCTTGTGGTTGATCTGGATGAAAATACCAATTCAGGTGATGATATCATAAACGCAATGAACGATTTAGGAATAGCATCTGATTATACCACCACCTTTCCGGCAGAACCGGAGCTTTATAGTTCGGTGTTTGTATGTCTTGGAATTTACAGCAACAATCATCAGTTAACTACCGCCGAAGGGCAGATCTTAGCCAACTATCTCAATAGTGGTGGCAAGCTGTACATGGAAGGTGGCGACACCTGGGCTTACGACAGCCAAACCACAGTGCATGCTATGTTTGGCATTAACGGTACTGCTGATGGTACAGCCGATTTGGGTACTGTTCTTGGTGTTGCAGGTACAATTACCGAAGCCATGAGCTTTTCATACTCAGGCGACAACAGTTGGATAGATCATCTTGAAGCCATCAATGACGGAACACTTATTCTCAATAATCAATCACCGGCCTATGGCTGTGGTGTGATAAATGAGCAACCCGGCTACAAAACCATCGGGGTGTCGTTCGAATTCGGGGGGCTGGATGCCAACAGGGTTGACTTGATGGAAGAATACCTTATTTTCTTCGATCTTATCCAAACACTCTCTGCCAACTTTATTGCTGATTTCACCAATATTTCCACTAATGAAAGTGTTCAGTTTTCAAACACATCAGGCGGAAATCCACTTACATTTTCTTGGACTTTCGAAGGGGGTACTCCCGCAACAAGCAATCTGAAAAACCCACTTGTAACCTACACTTCACCCGGCATTTTTGATGTTTCATTAACAATCAGCGATGGCAGCACCAGTTCAAGTAAAACTCAGTCAGATTTTATTAGCGTCATCGGTTCAGGATTATCACAAACAATTCCTGTTAGCCAGGGATGGAGTGGTGTTTCCGGCTGTTTAATTCCCGAAAATGCTGACTTGAATACCATCCTTCTGGAACACCTGGACGATATCGTGATAATGCAATCTATGACCGGGGTTTTCTATCCCGAAATGGAAATAAATACAATTGGCAATTGGAATTATCAAACCGGGTATCTTATCAAAACCGAAAACCCCTTCGATCTTGTAATTTACGGGGAAGAACCTGCAAGCCGACAAATTTCGCTTAAACAAGGCTGGAATCTGATGCCCGTATTGTCGAACTGTAATGTTAGTATCGGTACACTTTTTGGCTTATATCTCAGCAAAGTATCAGTAATTAAGTCGATTGCAGGAACAGAAGTATTTTGGCCAATTTATAATATCAACACCATTGGGCACTTACAACCCGGACATGCTTATTTTATTTATGTTACCAATGAAATAATCATTACCTTTCCTGATTGTGATTAGAAATTTCATAATTAAATTCGCGATGACTATCATTTCAAAATTTATAATGCCCAACCTTTAATGAAGAAATATTTACCTGTATTTTTATTTCTTTTTTTCGGAATTCATATTTGTAGTGCGCAGGAGCTTACCATCACGGGTACAGTGTATTCTTCGGGCGAGAAAGAACCCATCCCCTTTGTGAATATCGTAGCTCAAGAAACCAACAGGGGAACCGCCTCGAATATTGACGGCTTTTATCAAATTACTGTTCCGGCAAATATTCAAAACCTCATTTTCTCTTTTGTAGGATACGAGATGGATACCATCACCATTAATGGCCGCAGCGAAATTGATGTTTACCTCAAAGAAACTTCCGAAATGTTGGATGAAGTCGTGGTAACCGCCCTGGGCATTAAGCGCGACAAAAAAGCCTTGGGCTATTCGGTTCAAAAAGTTACAGGCGATGAGCTACAGGTAACCCGCGATCCCAGCGTTATCAACCAATTATCAGGAAAAGTGGCTGGCTTACAGATCAGTTCAACCAATGCAGGTTCCGGCTCCTCAAGCAGGATTGTGCTTAGGGGAAATAATTCTTTTCTTGGCGACAACAACGCCCTGATTGTGGTGGACGGCGTGCCTATCGAAAACAGCACCATCAGCAATGCCGAAGATGCCTGGGGAGGCCGCGATTATGGTAACGGTATTTCAGATGTAAATCCTGATGATATCGAAAGCATTTCTGTCCTGAAAGGTGCCGGAGCATCGGCCTTGTACGGATCGAGAGCGGCAAACGGTGTTATCCTCATCACCACCAAAAAAGGAACCCGGAAAAAAGGTATCGGGGTGAGTTTTACAAATAATACTTCCATCGATAAACCATACATACTTTGGGATTTGCAAAATGTTTACGGCGGAGGCCGCAACGGGAAACTCTCGCCCCCTTTCATAACAAATAACCAAGGCATTCCGGTTTACAATACTACAAGCGCTTCGGCCTTTGGAAGCTGGGGGCCGAAAATGGATGGACGGGAAATTGTTGACTGGGACGGAAAACCAACAAATTACAGCCCGCAGCCTGACAATTACAAAGATTATTTCCAAAACGGTTATACACTCAACAACTCACTGGCTTTGGATGCCAGCAGAGGCAATACCTCCATCAGGTTTTCGGTGGCTGATCTCCGAACCCGTGAAATGGTCAAAAATTCAAAATTCAGCCGTACCAATATTGGCTTGAATATCGATAGCAAAATTTTAAAAAAGTTCGAGATAAAAACTTACGTGTCGTACAGCCACCAAAATGTGGATAATCGCTACGGCCTTTCCGACAATCACGACAATCCCAACAGGAATTACATCATGATGCCGCGACATATCAGCAATTCATCACTGGAAAATAATTTAACAAACACAAATGGTGACGAACAAACCTGGTACATGAACTGGGCCTGGCAGGGCAACCCGTTTTACACACCCGAATATGTTTACAATGGTGATAAAAAAGATCGGATATTTGGACATGCCTCACTCACCTGGCATGTTAACGACAAGCTGGATTTTATGATCCGCACCGCTCCTGATTATTCCAAAGTTCATCTGGAACAACACAACCCCGTGGGAGCACGTAGCTCTTCGCTTGGCGGATACAGCGAAAACAAAACCGAACAATTTCTCATCAACTCTGATTTTTTGTTGTCGTTTAAAGATGAGATCAACGATGATTTCTCCTACACCCTTAATGGCGGAGGCAATGCCATGGTTCAGCGTACAATTTTTTACAGTGCCTATACCAACGGGGGCTTGACTATCCCGGGAGATTACTCGCTGGAAAACAGTGTTAACCCACCCTACACCCACACCAGCCCGGCCTACGAAAAAGCCATTAATTCGTTGTATGCATTTGGTCAACTGGATTTCAGGCATTTTTTATTTTTGGATGTAACCGGTCGCAACGACTGGTCTTCAACATTACCTAAAGGAAACAATTCCTATTTCTATCCATCAGTCAGCCTTGGTTTTGCTTTCACCGATTTGATGGACATATCGAAAGAAACGGGAAAATATTTATCGTTTGGGAAGATACGGGCTTCTTATGCCGAGGTGGGCAACGACACTAAGCCGTATCAATTGGCACCTACTTTTTTTATTGATAGTGTGAGTAATGTTTTCGGAACAATTGCCTATATTTCAAACCAGGTTGCTCCTTTGGATTTAAAACCTGAACGTATCAAATCAATCGAACTGGGAACCGATCTGCGCTTTTTTATGAACAGGGTATCGGTGGATTTTAGCTGGTACAAAACCAATGCTGTGAACCAGATTTTATCAGCAGATATTTCACAGGCTTCCGGAAGTGTTACAGCATTGATCAATGCCGGAAACATCGAGAACAAGGGTGTAGAGCTACAATTGAAAGTTAACCCGGTAAAACAAAAAGATTTTTCCTGGGATTTCACCATAAACTATACCCGCAACAGATCAAAAGTTGTGGAGCTTACCCAGGGCTTGGACAATCTTCAAATCCTGGAACACTGGAACCTGAGTATTGAAGCACGGCCGGGAAGACCTTACGGCGATATTGTGGGGTTTGCAATTTTGAGGGATGAAAACGGCAACAAACTGCTCGACAAAAACGGCATGTATATCCGTAACGAAATCCCCCAGGTTTTGGGAAACATCAATCCTGATTTTTCACTTTCATTTTTCAACACACTTCGCTACAAAAGCCTTTCTTTTAGTTTCCTGGTTGATGCTAAAATTGGTGGCGATATGTTTGCAGGAACCAACCTTTATGGCTACGGGTACTCCGGCACATTTACCGAAACACTTGACGGACGTGAAGCCTGGTATGCTTCGGAGGTAGCCCGCGAAGCTGCCGGACTTACACCGGAAGAATGGACAGCCACAGGTGGTTATCTTGCCGAAGGCGTTTACACAGAAGGCAGTAGCATCAACGGTGAAAATGTGGGAGGCCAGGTCAACCAAACCTACGTTAATCCCGAAAAATACTGGGATCAATTTTCGAGCTGGACCAACGAAATACACGAACCTTTTGTGTATGATGCCAGCTACGTTAAGCTCAGGGAAGTGGTGGTGAGCTATTCATTGCCTCTAACATGGATTTCCAAAATCGGGATGCGCAAAGCATCGCTTTCGCTTTATGGCCGCAACTTATGGCTGATATTTAAAAATGTGCCCAACGTTGATCCCGAAACTTTTTACACAAATGGCAACGGGCAGGGCTATGAGCTGTATTCTTATCCCAACAAACGCAGCATAGGTTTTTCGTTAAATGTTAATTTTTAATGATCATGAAATTATTCAAATATATTTTTCTGATGTTGATTTTGGTGATGAGTTTTTCGTGTAAGAAAGACCTCGCCGATTTGAATGTTAATCCTGACCAGCCCTTATCCACCAACCCTGATTATGTATTTACTTATGTGCTTCAACAGGGCATGGGCAACTACAACTCGGACGTAACCCTGGAACAATGGAGTATTATGAACTGGGTGATGTACATGGCTACCCGCGGCGGTGTGGAACCCGGAAAAGAATATGAAGTTCCGGGAGGCAAGGATGCATTCTGGCGCGAACAATATACAAATACCTTATCCAACGCCCAACTTATCATCGACATGGCAAAAGACGACCCTGAGATGGTAAACAAAAGTGCTGCTGCCGGGATTTGGCAGGTTTATATTTTTCAAATCATTACTGACCTGTGGGGCGACATCCCCTATTCGGAAGCTTTGAAGGGCATGACGGAATTGGAATATACTCCCGTTTACGACCGGCAATCGGAGATTTACACATTGCTCATCGAAAAACTTGCCAATGCTGTGGATAGTTTTGATGAATCCAAAATGTTTTTCACTTCCGAATCCGATATTATTTATCACGGCAATATGAACAAGTGGATTGCTTTCGCGAATTCATTGCAATTAAGACTTGCCACCCGCATCAACAAAGTGGATTTTGAGACTTATTCAAATGTAGTTAGCGAACTTAAAAATTCACCACTCATCGAAAACCAGGAAGGCACGGCAATTTTCCCTTTTAATTCGGTGGCAAAAAACCATTTGTGGGAAACCATGTTCCGCGGTGAATCAACGGTTCAAAATAATCCGTCCAGGTTTTTTGTGGATTTAATTGTTGATAATGATGATCCACGTGCGAAAGTGTTTTTTGAAAAAGCACCACTTTCCTTCCTGCCATTCATCCCTAAATACAATGGCGTTCCAAACTTATTAGCAAACAACTCCCCCGAATGGGAAAATTATAACCTGAACGAGGCTTTGGGTGTTGAAGGCGAATGGGGCGACATCAGTAAAATTGGGGAATGGTTTTTAAACAATAACACCCCCGGAATAATCATGAATTATTCAGAAGTTTGTTTTCTGAAAGCAGAAGCTGCATTGAATGGCTTGTGGGACGAAAGTGCCGACAATCTTTTTGCTGAAGGAGTGCAGGCCAATATGGAGTTTTACAATTTGTATGCAAACGAAAACAACACAATATCAACTGAAGATATAAACTCATTTATTGAGGTTTTACCAGTGGCAAATTTAAAAGAGATCATTACACAAAAATGGATTAGTTTTGCTTATGAGCAAGGCTATGAAGCTTATGCAGAATATCGCAGAACAGGTTTCCCGGAACTGACAAACTATGATGGAGCGCTAATTGATCAAGGTATTTTCCCGGTTCGGGTTCCCTATCCCTATGCTGAGTTTACATTAAACAAAACAAATTATGATGCCGCGATAAGCAGGCAGGGAGCGGATGATGAATTTACAAGATTGTGGTGGGATGAGGAGTAGAGGGTAGAGGATAGATGTTAGAGGATAGATGTTAGAGGATAGATGTTAGAGGATAGATGTTAGAGGATAGATGTTAGAAGATAGAGATTAGAGGATAGATGTTAGAGGATAGATGTTAGAGGATAGATGTTAGAGGATAGATGTTAGAAGATAGAGATTAGAGGATAGATGTTAGAAGATAGAGATTAGAGGATAGATGTTAGAGGATAGATGTTAGAGGATAGATGTTAGAAGATAGAGATTAGAAGATAGATGTTAGAGGATAGATGTTAGAAGATAGAGATTAGAGGATAGATGTTAGAGGATAGATGTTAGAAGATAGAGATTAGAGGATAGATGTTAGAGGATAGATGTTAGAAGATAGAGATTAGAAGATAGATGTTAGAGGATAGATGTTAGAGGATAGATGTTAGAAGATAGAGATTAGAGATTAGAAATTGGAGGTTAGAAATTGGAGGTTAGAATTATAAAACTCCTTGCTAAAGGTAAATCATGCATCGTAAATTTTGTATCTTAGTGAATCCTTGTGTCCTCAGTGTCTTATGTTAAAGGCATCACTATGTGGGTGGTAACCTGTCAGAATTCACAACTAAGGCACCAAGTGTACAAAGGGGCACAAGGCTAAAAGAAAAAATAATAGTTGAATTTGAAAAATGATAGATAATTATAAACACCCACCGGTTTGGACGAGCTATCTCTCTATTTGATCCGTGCATCGGTGGCTAATTTTAAACAAATGAAAAAACTATTTACACTTTTATTGATTTTGGGAATGGCCGGAATAACAGCCTTTGGGCAAACTTCGGCCGGAAAATGCTGGCACATCGACTACGCCCAATGGAACATCAATACACCGGCACTGCACATTTTGTGCGGTAACGATGAGTCGTTTAACGTGGGCGAGGAGCTGACCCTCGAAATGTGGATCAGGGCCTACACCTTTGGCGAAAATCGCAAGGTTATGGGGAAAATCGCTTCTGACGGCAGCTCTTTTAACAATGGCTACGTAATGGGATTTCAAAACCTCAATGTTTATACCGAGCTATGGAATCCTACCCTCCAACAAATTCCGTATCAAAGTGCCGGACCCATTCCTAAGGATTCAGCTTTTGTACACCTTGTTACCACTTATTCGGCGGGTACAGGCAAAATGACCGATTATGTAAACGGAGAAGTGGCCGGGGAAACACAGGTTTTTCCTCCAAGTCCCATTGCCACAAACGATGCACAATTTCTCATTGGAGCAGCTCCATGGGAGCCAAACTCTTTCCAGTTTTATGGTGCCCTCGACGAGGTTCGTGTATGGAATGTTGCACGTACGGAAGAACAAATAAAAGAATTCATGTTCAAAGAATTGATGGGTGATGAAGATGGTCTGGTGGCTTATTACAATTTTAATACCGCCCACGATTCTATTGTTCCGGATGCCGGGCCATATCAAAACGATGGGGTGCTTCAAAATCCTGACGATGATTGCTGGTGGTGGGCCGATTCGTACATCCCGGTAGGAGATGACAAAATGTATGATATGCTTGAACCCACTGCAGCATGGTTTGGCAAGTCATCAGAAGAATTTAACAACGCTGTTACCGAAAACGGTTTTTCGCTCATTGCAAGCATTCAGGAAAAAGAATTTGATAAATACGTGGTTTTTGGCCATACCGATGTCGATGGCACAAATACAGAAAATGCACCGTTTATGGCACCAGTTGATTTTGTTCGTGTTGCCCGCGAATGGTATGTTAACCAGGGGGGAAATTTCGCCAGCGATATTTTCATAAATCTTGCTCAGGCTGCCGGTACCGGTGAACAACTACCCGAGGATGAAACAAACAATCTTTATATTTTGATGCACCGCCAGATTGGCGAAGATAATTACTCCCCAATTGCTCACCCCGATCAGGTGTTTAACGAAAATCTCATTTTCAACGACAGGGTTTTGTATGATGGTTACTATTGTGTTGGTTATTCAAGTACTCCCATGACGCCTGGCTATGAAGAAATTCAATTTGAGAATTTAGAAATTATCCCCAATCCGGCCACCAACTTTATAAATATTAAAAATGCTGAAGGTTTGAAAGTTACTATCAGTGATATTACCGGCCGTGAATTAATCAGTCAAACAATAGAATCAAATCATCAAACTGTTGATATAACAAGTTTGGGAAAAGGTATTTATTTTGTAAGCTTTGAAAAGAATTATCATCGTATCACGAAGAAAATCATTGTTAAATAATTAATATCGAAAATCATGAAAAACTTAAACACACTATTATTGCTTGTAATCCTGGCTTTTTCGGGAGGATTAATGCAAGCACAGAATTTCGCACTTCAATTTGATGGTGTAAACGACAAAATTGGGGTGCTGGACAGCCCGGAACTTAACCCGACTTCAGCCCTCACCCTTGAACTCTGGATTAATGCCGATGCATGGGCCGGAAGCATCTGGGGTGCCTGCCTGATAAGCAAACAAGGAACAAACCCTGATAAAGGTTATGGCCTTACCGTTGGGGAAAATGGCCGGGTGGAATTCAACCATTCGATGAACGAAAGTTGGACACCGGTACAAACCGGACAGATTTTAGGGCTCAACAGTTGGTATCACATAGCAGGCGTTTACACAGGCACCGAAATGTTGCTTTATGTGAATGGTATTTTGCAGGCTACGGCCGGTGTGCAGGGAAGCCTGACACCAGCCACCGGAGTGGTGATGAACTTTGCCGACAACCCTACCTGGCCCGGAAGGTTTTTTACAGGGAAAATGGATGAGATACGTATCTGGGAAGTTGCCCGAACTGAAGCCGAAATTCAGGAGAATATGACTGTGGAACTTAGCGGCAACGAAGCAGGATTAGTCGGTTACTGGAACATGAACGAAGGCACAGGAACAAGCCTCGGCGATGGCTCGGGGAATGACAACAACGGCATCCTGCTCAACATGGACGAAACAGACTGGGTTGACGGTTTTATGCCTCCCGGCGCCGATGTTGGTGTGCTGGGCATCGCTTCGCCTTCAATAATTGGAGCCGGTTTTACTGCCGAAGAATACATTAAACTGGATGTGAAAAACTTCTCGACAGAAGAAGTGAGCGGGTTTACCATTTCCTACCAAATTGATGGTGGCGATGAGGTTTCAGAAATTGTGAATGAAATCCTGCCTCCTTTTTCATCGATTGTAATTAGTTTTTCCGAGCCACTTGATTTATCAGCTTTTAGCGAAGTTGAAATTTCGGGGTCGGTTTACCTTGATGGGGATAGCAACCCGGAAAATGATGCGCTTACAGAAACTATTGCACAGACCACTGACTATTTGCTTTTCGATCAGGAGCAACATAATTTCAGCTCGGCAGGGCAAACGCATTTCAACACGATTTACATGCCCGAAGATTTAATAGCTTACGAGCATATTTTTATTCATGTTGACCTGGAATGCCCAAGCGGAGGGTGCGATCCCTGGGATCAACCCGCCATGCTTTACATCCTGCAAGAGGGCACACCCCTCGAAATTATCCGCTACATCACTCCTTTTGGCGTAGCCTGTGGAAACTGGGTTTGGGATATCACAGATTATAAACCCCTGATGACCGGCAAAACTGTGTTTCAAAGTATTATCCGTGTTTGGGGTGCCTCGGGATGGCTCGTAAATATGGAACTTGAATTTGTTCCGGGTGAGCCCGAATATCCATACATAAAAATTGATCCCTTGTGGAATGAAAATAATTGGGTGTATGGCGATCCCGGCATTAATTACGATCTCCCCGAGGTAAGCCTCCCGATTGCCGCAGAAACAGAAGCCGCCAAAATCAGGATGACAATTTCAGGGCATGGACAGGGAAATACAATGAACGCGGCAGAATTTGCCGAGTTTACCCACCATTTCTGGATTGATGGTAACGAAACTTTCGATATGCATTTATGGAAAGATGATTGTGCCGAAAACGCCTGTTCACCACAAAGCGGAACTTACCAGTATTCACGTTCAGGGTGGTGTCCGGGTCAGGACATTCAGGCCTGGGAGTATAACCTGGAAGGGCTGTTTACCCCCGGTTCGGATATGAATATCGATTTTGTGCTGGCCGAATATACCAACCTGCTCAACACGGGCTACAACGGCGGCTCCCACACCGAGCCTCATTTCAGGGTTCATGCCTATTTGCTGCAATACTCAAGCGAAATGTTCGTGGGGATGGAAGATCATAAGGTAAAAGACAACAATGGTTATTTTGAGGTTTACCCGAATCCATCAACAGGAGTTTTCAATATCTCGGGAACGGAAACTGAAATTGGAAGCATCCGTATTTTGAGAATTGACGGAAGCCTGGTAGGAATAGAAAATCCAGGCAATGTAAAACATTATACCCTGAACTTATCAGACCAGCCGGCAGGAATCTACTTTCTTGAAGTGCAGACTTCAGCAGGAGTATCGGTGGTAAAGGTTGCGAAGCGGTAAGAGTCATAGTCATTTGCTTTGCGTCATTTGTCCGCCAATGGGCGGACGTCATTAGTTGTCATTGATGGTCATTTGTCCGCTGGATGGCGGATGTAATTTGGCTATGCCGTCATTAGTTGTCATTGGTAGTCATTTGTCCGCCAGATGGTGGATGTGATTTGGCTACGCCGTCATTAGTTGTCATTGATGGTCAATGATAGTCATTGGTTGTTTTTTGGCATTTAAGGAATGAGAACTTCCGACCATAAACTGACTGGTAAAAGACATAAAAGTCCCGGATTCATCTGTGAATTTGGGGCTTTTTTTTGTTAATCTCTTTAACAACGAGCTTATGTGGGAAAACCAAGAAACAAAGAATCTCATCTATGGATACTTTCTTTTTAAAATTATACCCACTTCACCATAAGAATCACCTTCAATTGAATATGGGTCGGAGTGATATATATCGAAAAATTGTCCCAATTTGCTAGTCCACAACCCACTTGAAAGCTGTCTTGCAGCATGGGTACATTCCTTTTCCAGGAGTGGTAATTTCAAATTTTTCAAATCTTTTTTTACATAAAGAGCAACCTTTAATACTCCTTGTTCAATATTATGATTGATGGATTCTTCAAAGTAATTAAGTTTTCTAAATAGTTCTATGTAATTCCGCAATACATTATCGATAGGAAGGTCTGGCGGCCATCGATATTTAACACCTTCAAGGTTAGCCGAAATACCTGGCTGCCACCATTCCTCATCTTGAAGTCCTGCCCATGCAATACAATTATAATTTGGGGATTGGTTACTGGTAACTTTAGACGAACTATCATTTTTCAACCCAGGGAAGAACCTAACCACATTAACTCTGTTCAAATCTGAATCCAACATTTCTCTATGCTATACAAGACCACTTTTGCTACCCCATTTATACCACATATTGCATGATTCGGAAATTGTAATCCTTGATCGATCCGATATTTTCTTCCCTGTAATAATATTCAGAGCCCAAACCAAAGTGCTTGGTTCAGCAGAGATTTTTTTTAAAATAAAGGGTATTGCCATCTCCCCAATCATAATAATTTTTTGAAAATTTGAATTCTGAATAATTTCGTTGACATTAGAAATAATCAATGTTTCCTCTTTCCATGCATTGTAATATGATTCCAATTGGGATTCTATAATTATTTGTTTGGACATTTCGGAAAAGGAGAGTATATCTATATATTTACCAGTATTCAAATCCAAAGGAGTTTCCTGATTTATTACATATTCCTCAGTAAATTCCAGACTTGTAGTATTATTAACTGATAAATTAAATGCGGATACACCAATTAATATTGGTAAATATGAATGGACGTTACTAGATGTTAATATTTTCATTGTAGTCGTTCTAATAAATTTCTTGTTATTGATTTAATAAATCTTCGTTTCATCTCAATTTTAAGTTCGTTAAATCTTTCGATAACATCTAACTCGCTATATTGCTTTAATAATTCTGTATTGTGAACTACAAACTGCCTACTTTTCTAATATGCTCTCACGTCCTTTTTCTCAACGAAATTGATGAATGCCTTGTTAACTACTTTATTACCCCCGGCTGTAGGATAATTTCCCGTGAAATACCAATCGCCTGTATGATTGGGCAAGGCCGCGTGGAGGTCTTCGATGGTTTGGTAAATTACTTCCACTTTGGCATTTATACCAGGGGGAGTAACGATTTCGGCTATTTTTGAAGAAATCTGTTGCGGTGTAAAAGGTCTGAAAATATCCTTTACATAATTTACAACTTCCTCTTTGGGTAAATCAACCTGTGCCTTCGATTTTTTGTAAACTTCGTTTATCACACTTTCCTGTCCGGTTTCTTTAAGTAACTCGATGGCTGCCTTAAAGGCGACAAAATCACCAATTTTGGCCATGTCGATGCCATAGCAATCCGGATAACGGATTTGAGGGGCGGATGATGCAATCACAATTTTTTTAGGCTCCAGCCGGTCGAGAATACGGATAATACTTTGCCGGAGTGTGGTTCCACGAACAATGGAATCATCGATTACCACCAGGTTATCCACACCTTCACGAATAACACCATAAGTTATATCATAAACGTGGCCAACCAGGTCGTTGCGGCCGCTATCCTTCGAGATAAATGTCCGCAGCTTTACATCTTTCACAGCAATATCTTCAACGCGTGGCGAAAATGCCAGTATTTCACTGAGCCTTTCAGCGGTAACATTTGTTCCAAGTTCGATAATACGATCGGACTTAATCTGATTGCAAAAAACATTTACTTCTTCAACCAGCCCTTTAAAAGCTACGGCTGCAGTATTTGGGATGTATGAAAAAACGGTGTTGTGGATATCGTGATTGATGGCTTGCAAAACCGCGGGTGTGAGGAATTTACCAAGCAATTTCCGCTCTTTGTAAATGTCCTTATCTGTTCCCCTTGAAAAATATATCCTTTCGAATGAGCAGGCTTTTCGCACGCGGGGTTCATCGAATGGAGCCTCTTGTATGCGTCCGTCTTTTTTAATTATCAGCACGTGGCCAGGCTGTACCTCTTTTACATCAGAAGCTTTGATATTGAAGGTTGTTTGCAACACAGGTCGTTCCGAAGCAGCCACTGCAATTTCATCGTCAACATAATAAAAAGCAGGTCGTATTCCGGAGGGGTCGCGCATCACAAAGGCATCGCCATGCCCAACCATACCTGCAATGGCATAGCCGCCATCCCAGCCTTTTACTGAGTTGATTATTATTTTTTGGATGTCGAGATGTATTGCAATTTTTTCAGAAATCTCAATTTTCGTCAATCCTTCTTTTTTGAATTTCTGATAAAGCACTTCGTTTTCCTCATCCAAAAAGTGGCCGATTTTTTCGAGGATGGTAATGGTATCAGAAGTTTGAACCGGGAATTGCCCCAGTTCAACCAGTTTATCAAAAAGTTCGTCAACGTTGGTCATATTAAAATTACCGGCAAGCACCAGGTTGCGGGTAATCCAGTTGTTTTCGCGCAGAACGGGATGGAGGTTTTCAACACCGTGACCGCCAAATGTTCCGTAGCGCAGGTGTCCTAAAAAAAGTTCACCGGTAAAGTCCATGTTTTTTTTCAGCCAGTTAACATCGCCAAGCAAATCCGGTCGTGTTTTTTCCAAGTCCTGAAACCGGCTGTAAATATGATTGAAGGTATCCACAATAGGCGTTGAGCTGCCCGAACGAAAACGGCTGATGTATTTTTCGCCTGGTGAAATATCAAGTTTAATGTTAGCAATTCCGGCACCGTCCTGCCCACGATTGTGCTGTTTTTGCATCATCAGGTGCATTTTATTGAGGCCGTAAAAGCCGGTGCCATACTTGGAAACGTAATATTCTAAAGGCTTAAGTAGCCTTATCAATGCAATGCCACATTCGTGTTTTATGAGTTCGCTCATGAAGTGCCAATTATCAATCTTTAAGTTGTAAAAATGAAGGGGCAAAAGTAATATTTCTTGTAGAGCACGATTTTGTATAAGAACCTGTTTTTTAATTTTTACCACTAAGGCGCAAAGACACAAAGAAAAAACTCTGTCCCTCCATTTCTTCACAGCTTCTATAATTAGTGCATGTCCATAAAGCCGGAGCTTTTCAAACATTCAATATTTTAGTTTTGTAGTAAAAAAGTTAATTTTAATTTTATCACAATGCTAAACCATTAATTTTGCATTTTAAACTATTAAAATCTTCTACAATGAAAAATCTAATGTTTGCCATAATTTTTGTCTGTTCATGTTTGCTGACACAAGCACAATACACCACTCCGGGAACCGGTGTAAACTGGAATCTTGATGACCTTGTTGCAAATTCGGGAGGTGTTGTAAGCCTCGAAGCAAATGGCCAGTACAGCATAAGCCAGGATTTAACGCTGGCCACAAACGATACCTTAACAACTATTACAGCCGAAGAAATCAATGTTTCGGATGGTGTTCTCGTTACCGTGATGGGAACTTATATTTCGCATCCCGAAAGTGGAATTGTGTTTTTCAAAGCTTTGAATGATCACTACCTTGGTTTTAGGTTTGAGGATAGTCCCGGATCGGAACTAACGAACACCTATTTTAAAAAAGCCGGAGGCATTGCTGTTGTAAATTCAGATATGGCCTTTCATTATTGCGACTTTAACGAGTTTAACCAGGAAAATTCCACCGGCACTATCAACCTTTTCCAGAGTTCCCCCACCATCGAATTTTGCAGCTTTTCTGATAATGACGGCCCGGCTGTAATGTCGGGAGCTAACAGCACTTCCTCTCCCCAGATACTGAATTGCGAAATTAACTTTAATGTAGCTTCCAATAGCAACACACCACAAATTAACCTGGGCACCTCGGGTAGCGATAGCATTAGAATTATCAACAACGAAATTATTGGAAATCCCGAAAATATAATGGCCGGTGGAATTGCAATTACTACACTGGCAGGCGGCTCAATTGAAGCCAGGATTGAAGGAAATATTATCAGGGATAACCGCTACGGAATAACTTGTTATGGCTCCAATATCGGTTCGGTAATTTGTGGCAACGAAATCGTGGACAACAACACACAAAACCTGCCCATGCTTGGTGGAAGCGGGATTAACTTTTTTGGAACCGAAACAAACCAGTCGCTAGTTTCCGGAAACATCATCACCGGAAACCTTTGGGGAATTACTATACAGGGCACAGCACAGCCCAATTTTGGACTGTTGGAAGGAGAGCCTTTTAATCCGGGAGCAAATACCTTGATGAATAACGGGAACGAAGGCGAAGTTTACGACCTCTACAACAATACGCCCGGAAACATTATGGCGCAAAACAATTACTGGGGCACGAATGATCCCGATACGGTTGAAATGCATATTTTCCACCAGCCTGACGATCCCACACTGGGCATGATTGATTATTTGCCCCTATTCCTCCCGTTTGTTGGTGTGGATGAAATTTCAAACTTTGTTAACGAAACAAACATTTCTGTTTATCCGAATCCTGCCAAAGCTTATTTTATTATCGAGATAAAAAATCAGGAATTACTTGAAAATAACTTCTTGAGTGTTGATGTTTTCAACACATCAGGAGCGCTAATTAAAAGCAATCAATTTTCAGGAAATGATGATTTGTATAGGATAGAACTACCCGACAACTATGCCGGAATGGCTATTGTTAAGATTAGTTCGGGAAATAATACGATTACGAAGAAGCTTTTTGTCAGGCGTTAATTTCTGAACGGCTTGCAAACTGAAAAATCAATTTCAGGCATAATACCCGGCAGCACCGATGGTTACTGGTGGGTAATTGTCAGGTTTTATGTGTTCTTCCGGCATCCGTTTTGTCCGCAACAGAATAACTATTTGCTTCATTTCGAGTTCCAAGCCTCCGCCGGTTGGCGGATGCCTCAAAGTGAAATGACAGTGCCTAATAGATTTCTTGCCGCAGGTGCGGCATCGAAATGACCTGGTTATCATATTTTTTGGGGAGTTGAGAGTGGGCGCTGTGCGCCCACTCTCAACTCCCCTTGATTATAACTCCGGGCCGGTCATTTCGATGGAGCGCAGTCCCGCACGTGCGGGAAGAAATCTATTTTATCATTTGTAATCATTTTAAGTCAAAACAAAGCCCTTAAAAAATCAGCAATGTTTTTAGTTTGCAGGTTAAAATTTCAAGTGCAATTTTTGCAGGCATGATTTTTTTTTCGTTCAGGTAAAAATGAAATGCAGAACCAAACATTTATGCTTATAAAATGCTATTTTTTATACTTAAAACAGCTTTGCTAAAAACAATGTTTTTTATAACCTTTAAACCTCTATGCTTATGAAAACTTATTACAAATTATTGTTCAGTTTAATTCTTGCAGGTATAACGATGTTTTTGCAAATCGCTCTCTACGCACAGGAAGACATGGAAAGCAGGTGGCGACTTTCATCCTGATGACCCCGATCATATTTTTATGATTGACATTAATGAGAATTAACTTAGGAAAGTTGAGATTACAACGGCACAAACCATCGATAGTGTTTTTGTTGCGGTTCCGGTTCAAGGAGGAATTTGGTCAGTTCTTTCGATACATAAAACTTCCGGGGCAACTTCTTTTATCGGTAACCTCCCCGGCGAATCAACAGCTTTTGGGTTTCCCGGAAGTATGCCACCAGTTGAACACACGATTTTATTACCTGCAGGATGGGGTGGGATTTCAAGCTATATCAATCCGCATGACAATGATTTGGTGAATATACTCGATCCCGTATCGCAAGAATTTATTATGATGAAAAATGGGGATGGAGACATTTATTGGCCTCAACAAAACATTTCCACACTTCAAACCTGGACTTCATCCGAAGGATATATTATTAACATGAATCAGCCGGCAACACTAACAATTTCAGGATATCCTGTCGGAAACAAGATTCTGGATTTCAGTTCCGGTTGGAATATCCTGGCTGTAATAAGCCCTGACGAAGTTCCCATCGGGGAATTATTTGAAAATATCGATGGTTTTATGATGGCCAAAGAAATTGCAGGTATCGGAATTTACTGGCCCGAATATCAAATTAATACCATCGGAAATGTAGTGCCGGGAAAAGCTTATCAGATATACAGCATACAGAATATTACAGTTGAGTTTTAATTCGTGTCCGTCTTTTTAGTTGTCGTTGTTTTGGTGTATTTTAAGACTGTTTCATAATCTACCAAAGGGGTTTCTTTCCAATTTCACTAAATAATCGGTGTTCTATAGGATTCCATTTCGAAGCACCTGGAGGAAAATGACATACAGTAACTTTAATGCCATACTTATTGCAGATGGTGTTTTAATTTTTGGCAGACGCTTAGCATTGTTACCCGAAGCGATGCAAAAATACAATTCCATAAACTATCAATGGATGAACAATCTAAAAACGGACATTTTTCTGAATGCTACTTTAAAAACGGACACCAGTTCAACGCAAGGAAAATCTGATTCTTTAAGGTTTACTTTACCAAATAAAAAACCCCGGAGAATCGCTTCCCCGGGGTAAACTCAAAAACCTGTAACCCTCTATTGAGAAAAGTTAATCGTTTATAGTTCCGAAGCAGGTTTCTACACAATCTCTATTTTTTAATGTTTTTTAATTCTCCGTCTATTTCAGGATTAATTTATGAAAAGATGTATTTCCATTCAGCATGATTTCTACCATATAAATTCCCGGATTGCATTTTTGTAAATCAATCTGGAGTTTATCGTTTAAGCCGAACCGTCCTGAAAACACAAGCTGCCCATGAATATCAGTAATGGTGATTTCCGCCCCTGCCTGCACACCCGTAATATTAAAAGTGCCATTGGATGGATTTGGATAAACGCGAATATTCTCTATACTCAGCCCTGCTGTTCCTGTGCTTACTGCCTTGAATCCGGTAATCGCCGAAAGGCCATGCTCAACAAATTTCCCATTATAACTGGGTAGTGCAAAATCAAATTCCGGAATGAGTTCAAATTCTTCATTATTCAAGGGCTTGAATATTTTGAAGTAGATTTGCTCTCCATCAACAAAGCCATCTTTTTCAGCGGTCAGCACATCATCTCCAAAAATGGTGAGGCAGCCTGCTTTGCCATCGAGGGGAACAAGACCAAAACAATTTCCTTCCACATCAAAAGTCCCGATGATGCTACCATTTTCAATATTTTGGATGGCATCTTGAAAAAGAACAATAGAATGAGATGAGGCGGTTGGGTTCACCATTTTCCATGGACTTAACTCTGACAGGGTTTCCCCGAAAGCTTTCGGGACTGTCAGGGTTCCAGAGCCGTTGCTTTTCGCACAATCGCCAAAAGAAATTTCCACATCCGCAGTGGTTAGCGCATAATAGGCCTTTCCGGGATTAAGCGCTCCCAAAGTATTGATGCCCATGGCTGGCCAGTAAATGCCCAAGCCTGCAACATCTTTCACAATTTCGATATCTGAAATAATCGGAGCAAATATATCCTCCACATCCACCGGGCATTCCGATATAACCGGGATTAAATTCCAACCCTCAGCCAAAGCCAGCGTTTTATTCTCTTCGGGATACCCAACAATGTCAAGATTTGCTGCACCGGACATTTTTACCTTGTATGCCGAATGTTGTTGCCAGGTACCAATAGTATTGATGTTATACGCCGGATAAAAAACATTTTCTTCGGTTAGGGCAATCGTGAGATCACTATTAATTCCATCAAATAGAGCTTCAATATCCGTGTTTTTTGGCATGACAAAACTGGATAATCCTGTCCAGCCTTCTTCCAGACTAATTGAATGAATTGTATAAGATTCCTGGGTTACTGTTATAATAATATTGGGAATACCAGAAGCTTCAACAGTGATTTCCCCTACCCGATTTGCTCCTGAGATATTTTCGAGATAATCTACCGAAAGCATTTCATTATTGCTACCACTTGCCGGATCAACACTTAGCCAGTCGATACTTTCGGAAACTGTCCAGGATGTATTGGAAGTCAAATCGAAAGTGGTAGTTCCGGCTAATGCAGAAACATCCCGGTTTGCAGGAGAAATTTCTAAAATTGGAATAACACCTGACTGTGTTACTGTAACGTTTACACTTGTAAAGCCGGGAGATGAAATGTTTATGCTACCAATGCGGCTCAGGATTGTCGTGTTTTCATCATAATTCACGGTTACTGTTGCATTGCCATTGCCAGTCATCGGACTCACACCCAACCAATCCATTGCTTCCGTTATAATCCAGGCCGTATTTGAGGTAATTTCAAAAGTAACTGTACCAGCTTCCGCCGAAACGTTATGGTTGGAAGGTGTAACCTGGATGGCGGGCTCAAACCAGTGAATCCGGTTGTAGGGGTCTTCTTCGAACGCCTGACCTGCAAAATCACCCCCATAATTAGTGAAGGTGATTTCTCCTACATTCACTACTTTTTTAACATTAAAATTTTCAGTGCCATTTGTATAAAATTCAGCTCCATCAATTGTAAGCGTTTGGTCGTTGTTTATGATTAATAAGGTGCCGCCGGCTTTACCATATCTGAAAGTACAATTGTTTAAAGGGTTTGCAGGATCGATGCTTGCATCCAGCGTTATATTCAATCCGGTTGACCCCAAATATTCAAAAATTGCATGGCCTGCCGAAATGGTACCTTCTGCGTTAATGTTGATCGCATAGTTTCCTGTGATATGGGTAAACACAGCCTCACTGCCTGCTTCGGCTAATACCTCCAGCATTCCACCTGAATTAACGTTGATATCGCTAGTATTTCCCATACTTACCTGGCTTAAAGAATGTACGACAAGCGTCCCACCGTTATTAACTTCCACATTGCCAGAGCAAGTCATATCAAAACCCATAGTTTCCAGCATACCAGATTCAATGGTAGTTGTGCCATTGACCATTAAATTATCTGTGAGCCGGGCGTTTGTAGCATCAACCGGTGGGATGTTGTCGCCATTTCGTTTTTTGATAAGAGGCATCCCCTGATCCGTTTCATTTTTATTTACAAGCAAATCATAAATATAACCATCTTCAGTTTCGAGGTTTGATTGGGTGCTTCCAAATAATTCTATTTCACCTCCTAAAGGCGTGAACTCCGGTCGTTTGACCAAAAAATCACCATTTGTACGGATTGTACCTCCTGTAATATTTTCAGTTAAGGTAAACCCGAGCCGTTCATCAATTGTAACACCATTATCCAAAAAATTAAACTCACCACCCGACATATTAAACACAGTATTGTCTGAATAGCCCCAGAAACAAGCATCTTCGCCACCCTCTATAGTGACTGTCGCCCCGCTAATATTTAATGTTCCGTTAATATCCGGAAACTGTTCTTCGTCCTGTATAAAATATGCTTCACCACTATTAAAGTTATATGTCCCAAACAAGCCTTCATCAGCAAGGTCGTTGGCAATAAATGAACCCCCGTTGAGTGTAAATGTTCCCGAAGTCCAGTCGTAACTCTCGCAGATTACATCTGAACCTGTGGGGATGATGAGTTGGCCGGAGGGCTTGGCCAGTTCGATGGTTCCAAAAGTAGCATCATCGTAATTACGTAAATATTGGTCGCCGGTACCAACAAAAGCAAAGGTTTGTTCTGTATCGATGTTGTAATCCACACCCGCTTCGATGGTGCAATTGCCAAATATGTTTATCCTGCCCAGATTCAAAAACTCCAGACTCGCATCACCATACCAAATAATAATATCAGACGGATCGTTCCCGGCATTTAAGACATCTAAGGCTTGATCCATCACAAATCCTCCATCGTATATTGAAGTGCTACCCAGGACTGTTGCAGTATAACCTTTAAACCATAGTGCTCCTAACAGAATGTTTAAATCGTGGCTTATCAACAAATTTGCATTAAGATAAGCACCCCCCGATATGCCCCCGTAATTGACATTCAAATTATAAAGATAATTTCCGTTTGTACAATCGATAAGGCCATAACTATTTGCCAGTGTTTGTATCTCAACGGCACCTCCTGAGGGCTCAAAGGTTCCAGGTGTATCGGCCCTGAAGCCATTTGCCCTGAGCATCCCCCCTGAAACATTGGTTGTAGCTGTGGATTTCATTACCAGGTTATTTCTTACCTGTAACAATCCATCAGTCATTGTTAGGGTACCGTAATTGTCGGTATAGGAGTTGGTGTGGTTTTCTATGATAAACCCACCCCCCTTCAATAATCAATTCACCGGTGGAAGCAATTACAAAATTACCATCCACATAGCCATTGCCTTGTGTGCCAAGATCAAGTAATCCGTTTAATGTAAAATTGGAATAGGTTGAAATGGTATTTGTACTGTTTAGTGTTTGGGATGCGCCATCCATAATATCTAATGTGCCCTGTACAATGATGTCCACTTGTGAAGACCAAAAAGCACCGGGGAGATAGGTACAGAAACCTGCCACCCGTCGCGCATAAGTCCGACTGTCGTCTGGCGGGTTTTCTTTTGTTGGTTTATCCGCATTATCAATATAAATGCTTCCATCAATATAATATGTAGCTACATTGGTATTGTTAGCAGGAAGGTTTTCTTTTTGGGGTGCAGATTTGGTCCAGTCACCAATAATCAGGTTCCCAAATTCGGCATCCGGATCGTTGTTACCAATACTATGGTGAACATGTGCCGTATTTCCTGTGCCAAGCTGTGCATTGGTGCCATCTTCAAAAGTCCAGTATCGTGCATAAATGTTTCCTGCTGTAACATTATCATTTGATCCTGGTTGCCAGTAAATCCTGTTACCACATTCAAACACTCCTGTTGATTGGGTCATTTGCAATGTTCCGAAAATATTTACATACCGGCCAACTTCAACTGTTTGGTTGGTTACATCAAAAGTGCCGGAAATGATATCCAGATCATGGTTGATGGTCAGGTCGGTTTCGGCAGAGGTGTTGTCGTTGATCTCCAGGTCGTAAAAGAAATTCCCGTTGGAGCAGTTAATAGTTCCGCCTGCATAGTTTATCGACATATCCAAAACCCCTCCAGATGGCTGAAAAGTTCCTGCTTGTGTAGCAAAAAAATGGCCGCCAACACGGAATACACCATCGGAAATATTGCAGTTTGCTGTAGAAAAAATTTGTACAGAGTTATTGGTGATTTCAAAAAGTCCATCGCCGGTGAGGTTAAAGTTACCCTGGATTTTCTTATTGGTATTGTCGTAGGGATCGTTGCAGACCAGGCTACCATCAATAATATTGAGTGTTCCTATGGAGTAGAGTGCAAAATCACCATTAACAGTAGCTTCACCATCACCAATATCTAGCGTGCCGTAAACATCCATATCGTTGCCATCCTGAAGGCTTCCGTTACCAAGCATATCTAATGTAGAGAATGACCCGATAAAGATCCCGCCATCCACTATCAAATCTTCGTGTTGAATGTGGAAATTATTACTCGACTCCACTGACATTCCACCTGTGCAATGAACGGGGTATATGCTTCCCCCATTTATGTAGCTATTTGAGCCGGCAGTTTTCTGAATCGTCAAACTTCCAAAAGATGCATCCGCATCATAATTATAAATATTGCCTGACCCGGAATTGATAAACCGAACAATGTTACCTGATCCCAACTGAGCCCCGGTACCATTCTCAAAAGTCCAGTTGCCTTCAACATGAATTTCACCAAGTGTTACTTCTTCCGCAGTTGAACCCGATTTCCAAATAATGTCATCCCCGACAATCAATTTATCATCAGAATCGCCCATTATTAAAGCTCCAAAAATGTTCACATCCTTATCAACAGAAACCGTAAATCCTTCAAAGTAAAGTTCTCCGTTAGTAATTAAAAGGTTGTTATTAATTTGCAGATTAGATTTGACATTACCACCTCCAAAAGCTGCAGAGCAATTTATGGTCAGGTTGTGAAAATAATTGCTCGAATGCAATTTCAGGGTTCCATATCCTGTACTCTCCAGAAAACATTCAAATTCGCCTCCAGTTGGCTGAAAGGTATTTGCGGATTCTGCCATTATGGCGTGGGATCGCATAACTCCGCCACTAACATTTACATCGGCAGTTGATTGTATAACAATCGCTTCATTTGCAAAAAACAATCCATCCGAAATATTTAAGACCCCATAAATAGTGCAGGTAGAAATTCCTGTGTCGTAAGCAAAACTCCCGCCATCTATCGTAAGCTCGCCGGTTGAAGCCATATCAAAGTTTCCGTGGATAATAATATCACCACCGTCCACATCAATTTCACCTGTAAGATTCAGGTTTGAATTATTGATGAGCTCACCGCCCACATCTTCCAGGATTAATTTCCCGCCCGGGTCAATATCCAGGGTTCCATCAACGACCAGGGTTTCGGATTCCACTTGTAAGATGTTACTGTTTTTGATGTTTAAATTGCCGCCAATATGAATATCTTGTGAGCTGGCAGAAGCCAACCACAAAACGGTTGTACCTGTTTGATCGACAGCCACACTTCCAAATTCTGCATCGGCATCGTAGGTAGTGATAAACTGGTGTGCATTGCCTATAAAATTTACGGTATTCCCTGTTCCTAATTGGGCGTTGATTCCATTTCTAAATTCCCAGTCGCCACCTATATTAATCCTGCCTGCTGAAATATCGGCAGTAGAGCCCGGCATCCAAATAATATCCGCACCCAAATTAAAATCATTACTTGAGCTATTCATTTTTAAGTTTCCATAAATCGCAGCAGAATGCCCATTATAATCATAACTACCCATATCTAATGTTCCACCATCGATATACAGGTTGTCATACAACTCTACATTGCTAATTGCTGCAACCTTATTCCCCTTTATTCCATCGTGAAGAGTCCCATCCCTGTCTGTAAAAGAATTTACTTCACGGCCATCTTTATCTGCAACTTTATTGATTGCCAGATCAAAGAAGCGACCACCGTTGGAACACCTTATGTTTGCATCTGTCGGGCCATACATCTCGAAGATACCGGCATTAGGTGTAAAGTCTGCTCTATCGTTATACAAATAGCCGGCACATTTAATCCTTCCACCGGTAATGTTGTCGGTGAGGGTGTAAGTGGCCGTATTATAAATCTGAATTCCTTGTTCTTTGATGTCGAGCACCCCATCGCTCATGGTAAGTGAAGCATTACCTCCATAAGGCCAATAACTTGGAACATTGCCGCCATATACGTTAAACTCTCCACCATAAATATAAAGGTCGCCTTTTAGGTCGATAAATCCACCATTGTTGTGGAGGTTAATAACACCTCCAGAGTTCACATAAAAGCTTCCCTGGATGGCATTATCTAATAAATCGTTGGCTGTAAATGATCCGGAAAGCACATCCACAGATCCGGCCGTCCAGTCGTATTCGGCGCAAACAACATCGGTTCCGCTCGTTCTGAGTGCACCTGAACTTTTATCAATTTCAAGGGTATAAAAGGTTTCATCGGAGCAATACTGGTGCCCGCTTGCATTAAAGGTTACTTTTTCGTCCCTTTCGTAAAATCCTGCAGAGCCCACGTTGTTGTCCCAATCTCCGCCAACAATTAAATCCATGCTGTTTACGTCCAACCGTCCCGAGTTGATGGTGAGATCATTTTTAATTTCAAAGGTCGGAGTATTGATATTATTCAAATCCAGATCATAACTTCCGGTATTTACAATCAGATTATAGAAGTAATCCCCTGGTTGTGGACTTAAAATACAAAGTGAGGTGTTATCTGTAAATTCGATGGTTCCATTATCCATTTTAATTTCTACCGTGGAAGAACCATTAAGCAAATTTCCGCCAATTTGTATGGTTTCAGAAGATGAGCTGCTAAAATCGTAGTTAGAACCATACAAATTCACGTTGCCTTTTATTTTGCAAGTTGCCGTTGAAGCGGAGCCTAAGGCTATTTTAGCCGCGGTTTTATAAACCCAAATATCATTAAAATAACAATCGGCATCTTTACTGTAAATGTATTGGTTGTCGGTGCTCCAAAAGGATACCGTGCCATTGTCCAACTGAACATTTGCTCCAGGATGGTTATACCAGTAGCCCCAGATATAAAACCCACAAGTACCAGTAGTCTGTGCCTCCGAGCCGCTAAACCAGTCGATGTCATCGCAAACCAGTTTGGCATCGGAGTCGTACATGCGAATTTCGCCATACACATCCACATCTTGCGATACGGAAAGTTGCGCAGCGCCAATCCTGAGGTAAGCACCACTTTGAATGGTGAGGGATCTAATTTCCTCATCAGTACTTCCGGTAGAAGGATAGCGTGACATCCCGGAGGGAATCACCGCATCTTCGGTGGAGGTGGGAATATGGCCTTGCGACCAATTGTTAATATTATGCCAGTAATAGTTAATACTGCCATTCCAGGTGTTTGTTACTTTTTGTGAAAACCCTGCAGAGCAAACTAAAAAGAATAATAAAATTAGTAAAAATAAATTTTTCATATTAGATAGGTTTTGTATCCCCTCAAAAAATACAGGTAGAATAAATATTGCCTCTAAGGGCTTGCTCAAAAATAACTTCCGGTTTTTATGAACATCTTTTGCACACATACTTCGTTAAAAATACTAACCGTCCATACG